>ERZ791875.1354-NODE-1354-length-16736-cov-2.975601_pt1 | contig 16736 bp, 18 predicted proteins | sample MGYA00510278_ERZ791875 | MGnify/ENA primary metagenome ERZ791875 (study PRJEB30046, sample SAMN00792078) | human gut metagenome | study: EMG produced TPA metagenomics assembly of the A metagenome-wide association study of gut microbiota in type 2...
CCTTTTTCAAAGCCTTCTAAACCTGGTTTTGTTTCTTCAGCGAACAAAACGTCATAAGACGGATTGTGAAGAACTTCCTTCACGTCTTTAATTCCGTACTTGCTTAAATCTAATGTAGCCATCTTGTAATTAATTTAATTGATTGACTTTATATAACTTTTTCTCTCTACTCTATTAAAACCACAAGGCTCATCATCATTGTTTTTTTACTTGCTGTTCCCTCGCCTTGTTAATCGCGGTACAAAAGTAATACAAATTTTCATAGTACATACCGTATTAAGGAAATTTTTCAGTAATAATTACACTTTTCCAGGCTGTTAACATTAAACCCCATCATTTTGCAATCTATAGTTTACAAATCAGACCTTTTCTTGAAAAATAGCATCGTGTTTACCTGCATTTAGATCATCAGCGATACGATGAAGTACAGCCAATAAAGGGGATAAATTATGTTTGACAATATTAAGTATTTCATTTGGATCAACAGACGCATATTCATGTGAAATTAAGTTTCTCAAACCAAACACACTACGCCATGGTATTTCCGGATATTGTTTCAATAACAGTCCCTTCGTTGCAACATCTATCTGTTTTATCATTTCACCAATAACTTGAAGGCGCATAGTTGTTGCATCAAACAGATCCACGCCTGAAGGAGTTAATAAAAAATCATTGACTCCTTCAATGCAAGAAGTGCGTTCTAAAGTAAACTCTGCCTTCTCGCTGATAAAAGACAAATGTTCTAAAATAAAAGATTTAGATATAGATCGCATCACGTTTTATATTTTGTTGAAGCAAAGCACGCATAGTTTCAAAGATAGGGATTAAATCAATTTTAGTATGAAACAAATGTTCCAATTCTTCCTTAATTTTCATGCGAACAAAAAAATCAGGAATCCGCAACTTCACAAACACATCAATATCACTATCCTCATTCTGTTCTCCACGGGCAACACTACCGAAAAGGCCAAGCATTTCTATCCCGTACTTTTCTGCGGAACGGGCTTTATAATCGCGCAATATTTCTACAATTTCGGCTGTTGTCTTCATATCTATACCCTTTTGTTTCACAAAGATACACAATTTATACAAGAAAAGCTGCAAACCGCCGGATTATTTTTCCGGCGCCTGCAGCTTCGTATTGTCATTTGAGATAGGGTTTCTTACTTCACTTCCCAGATTTCTCCGCTCATCAGGAAATCCTGCAGTTTGCGGGTCGGGGTCTTAGCTTGGACTTCAGCGATCTGCTGATGGACAGCTTCATCATAAGTCGGGCCTTCGACATCACGGATCACACCTAAAGCAACCGGCATATCGCCGCTCATCATGGCAAGCATCATGTGCAAAGTGTTATCTTTTTCATGTGCATCGTGTACCAGCACATCGTCCAGTGTATAACCATCCTGTCCGATTGTTACAGCTTTCAGCTTCAGACCTTCCAACACAATACCTTTTTCGTTGTCCTTACCGAACAGCATCTTTTCACCGTGACGCAGGAAAATCGTACGGTCGGCACGAAATTCTTTGTCGACAATCTTTTTATGGATACCATCGTTGAAGATCACGCAGTTTACGAGCACTTCCGTAACGGAAGCCCCTTTATGGCGGGCTGAAGCAGCGAGCACTTCTGTCGTATTCTTCAGATCCACATCGATCGCACGTGCAAAGAAGTTACCGCGGGCGCCCAATGCCAGTTCTGCCGGCACAAACGGGTCTTCCACCGTTCCATAAGGAGAACTCTTGGATACAAAACCACGGTCGGAAGTCGGTGAATATTGTCCTTTCGTCAGACCATAGATCTTATTGTTAAACAAAACGATGTTCAAATCGATGTTACGGCGTACGGCATGGATAAAATGGTTACCACCGATAGCCAGACAGTCTCCATCACCGGTAATCAACCAGACGCTTAAGTCCGGGCGAGCCGTCTTCACGCCGGTAGCAATAGCAGCGCCACGTCCGTGAATGGTATGGAAGCCGTATGTATTCATATAATAAGGTAAACGGGAAGAACACCCGATACCCGAGATTACAGCCATATCATGAGGAGCCACTCCTACTTCGGCCATTGCTTTGTGCAAGCAGTTCAACACGGCATGGTCTCCGCAACCCGGACACCAGCGTACATATTGATCGCTCTTATAATCTTTCGGTTGAAATTTTACTTCTTCAGTTGCCATCTTTTAAGCCTCCAATATTTTAGTGAATTCCTCAACTAATCTCGCTACGACAAAAGGTTGTCCCTTTACGCGGTTAAAACGGTACGGATTGAATCCGGCCACCCGCCCACGCAGGTAGTTTGCAAACTGGCCGTTGTTCTGTTCGGCAACAACCACTTTCTTATATTTACCCAGCACTTCAGCTGTGTTCTTAGGCAACGGACTGATAAATTTGAAGTGAGCCAAAGCCACCTTCTTTCCCTGTTCCTGCATCGTTTCCATTGCTTCGTACAGGTGTCCGTATGTTCCGCCCCATCCGACGATCAACAGGTCGGCATCTTCATCACCGATCAATTCTACATCAGGAATATAATCGGCAATCTTATCAATCTTGGCTTGACGGGTGTTAACCATCTTCTGGTGGTTAACCGGGTCAGTCGAAATGGCGCTTGTTTCGTAGTCTTTCTCAAGACCGCCCAGACGGTGCGCAAAGCCTTCCGTTCCGGGGATAGCCCAATAGCGAACCAAACTATCCTTATCGCGGCGATAGGCTTTCCATACCTTTTCGCTTGCGTCGTAGTTGGAGACATAATTCGGCTTGATTTCCGGATATTCATCCAGATTCGGCAACTTCCAGGCAGAAGAACCGTTTGCGATGAAAGCGTCTGTCAACAGGATAACCGGAGTCATATGTTCGACAGCCAGTTTACCGGCCCAATAAGCAGCATCGAAACAGTCTGTCGGCGTGGAGGCAGCAATTACGACAACCGGACTTTCACCGTTACGTCCGTAAAGCGCTTGCATCAAGTCGGTCTGTTCGCTCTTGGTCGGCATACCCGTAGAAGGGCCGCCACGCTGTACGTCGATGATAACCAGTGGCAATTCGGCAATCACAGCCAGACCGATCGCTTCACTCTTCAGTGCCAGACCGGGACCGGATGTTGATGTGGCAGCCAGACAACCTGCAAAGCTGGCACCGATGGAAGTACAGATACCTGCAATTTCATCTTCTGCCTGTACAGTAACGACACCTAAATCTTTGCGTTTCGACAATTCATGCAGGATATCGGTTGCCGGTGTAATCGGGTAACTTCCCAGGAACAGCTGCAAGCCTGCCTTTTCGGCTGCTGCAATCAGACCGTAAGAAGTAGCCTTGTTTCCGTTTACATCGGTATAGAAACCCGGTTCGGCTTTCTTACTTTCGATACGATAGGTCGAAACCGAAGCGTGGATATTATGTCCGTAGTTGTAACCGTCCGTCAGCACCTTGATATTAGCCTGAGCAATTGCCGGTTTCTTGGCAAACTTATTCTGAAGCATATGCATGGCTTCTTCCAGCGGACGTTCGAACAGCCAACAAACCAATCCCAATGCGAACATATTCTTGCAACGGAGCGCAGACTTATTGTCCAGACCAAATTCAGCCAGACCGTCTTTCACCATTGTCGAGATAGGAGCTGCCACAACCTGAACACCTCCGAGTCCCAGTTCCTTGAACGGATCGTCTGTCGTAAACAGCGCTTTATCCAGGTCACTCTTCTGGAACGAATCGGTATCGATAATGACGATAGCATTGGGCTTCAAGTTCTTTACATTTACTTTCAGCGCAGCGGGATTCATTGCCACCAATACATCCGCCTTATCACCGGGAGTAAAAATCTTACGGGATCCCAGATGAACCTGGAAACCTGATACGCCACTTAGTGTTCCCTGGGGAGCACGTACTTCTGCCGGATAATCGGGGAATGTAGATATTTCATTCCCAAAAATAGCCGACAGATTCGAAAAGATTGTTCCGGTTAACTGCATTCCGTCCCCGGAGTCCCCGGAGAAACGGATGACAACCTTTTCCAGAGTTGTTACTTTTGTCTGTTCTGCCATAATATAATTTATTAGCTTAATCGCCTGTTTATATTTAAGATTCCCGCAAAGTAAAGCATAAACTTCGCGAGTTCAAAACTTTTAAGGGTTAAAACGCAGACAGGTATAGATCGATGTTATTAGAAGATAGACCGAATCTATTGGAAACGTAGTTGTTAACGGGTTTCCCGCAATACATATACACGCCGCTTTTGAACCCGGGATCACTCTTGACCATTCCCTGCACGGCACCGGCGTTGCCCAACTGGAAAAGCATCGGAACAAAGATATTGCTCAATGCCATTGATGTGGTACGCGCCACATAGTTGCTGATATTCTGCTTGCAATAATGCAACACACCATACTGCTCGAAAATTGCCGGATCGGAAGGGCAAAGACAGCAGGTCGTCTCGAAGCAACCGCCTTGGTTGATCCTGAGATCGATGACCAGCGCACCGCGCTTCATAGTCCGGATCATATCTTCGGCAATTATATAGCGGTGGCGGGAATTTATATAACGCATTGCCCCGATTACCACATCTGCGCTGCGAAAAGCGTTCTGCAAAACATTCGGGTGGAAGGTGGAAGTAAACAATCCCTGTCCCAAAACCTGCTGGATCGTCCGAAGCTTATTGATATCGTCATCGAAAACTTTCACAGAAGCTCCCAACGCCATCGCAGCACGGGCGGCAACGGTCCCGGCATTGCCGGCCCCGATAATCACGACTTCCGTCGGAGAAACGCCCGGTATGCCTCCCAGTAAAATACCCTTTCCTCCCTGCGTATTGCTCAACAGCTCGGATGCAATGGAAATGGAGGCCGTCCCTTCAATCTCTGAGATCACATTCAACACCGGACAGCACTGCGTTTCGTCCGCCAGCAGCTCGTAAGCAATCGCCGTAACCCGTTTTGCCATCATGAGCTCGAAAGCTTCCTGTGAAAAGACATTGAACTGGACAGTGGAGAACAACGTAGCTCGCTGTTTCATCATCGCCACCTCAGCGGCAAGCGGCGGCAATATCTTCAGGATAACATCCGCCTGATAGACTTCGGCCGGCGTCGCCACAATTTCAGCACCCGCTTCCGAGTAATGATTATCAGAATAGTTGATTCCTAACCCGGCCCCGGTTTCGACCAGGACATGATGCCCGCGATCAGTCAGCATATCGACAGCTTCCGGAGTCAAAGCCAGACGCCGTTCGTCTTCTACCCGCTCACAGGGAATACCTATCAGCAAGCGATTGTTTACCTTACTGAGTTCTTTCAATAATTCCTGGGGAATATAAACTCCCTGTCCTTGTTTGCCTACTGTCATATCAGTTGAAAGTTGAAAATAGCGTTGCCAATGCTTGTGATATATTCTGCACATCCTGATCAGTCATCATCTCTTCCGCATTGAAGACGATAGATGCCTTCGAATAGAAAGGTTCCCTTTTCTCTAAGCTTTCGGCGATAAAGGCTCTCAACTCATCGCCCGAACGCCCTTTTAACACCGGACGCGTCGTTTTGCAGAGTTCCAGGCGTTTTGCCAGCTCATCGACCGAGACCTTGAGATAAACGGTTTGTCCGGCTTCATTCATAAACTCCATATTATCGAAAAAGCAGGGCGCACCGCCTCCGGTAGACACCAGGACGTCTTCAAACATAGCCACTTCGCGGAGCATCCTCCGTTCGACATCCCGGAACGCCTCTTCCCCTCTTTCAGCAAAAAGCTGACCGACGGTTTTATGATAACGGCCTTCTATATAATGGTCCAGATCAATAAACGAGAGCCCCAACTGCCTTGACAACACCTTTCCCACAGTAGTTTTTCCGGCTCCCATATATCCAATCAGAAATATACGCTTCATATCTAAACGATTGTTTCCTGCAAATGTATACTTTTTCCGCTAAGAACGCCCGTTTTATGCCGGATAAATTTTTATCTTTGACCCCATGCATTCCCGATTTCCTCAGCAAGGAATCCAAACTTCTTCCTGAGAACGGAAGAGTTTGATGCGGATCTTTTAAACAGGAAATAATGGCAAAAAATAAATATTATGTAGTATGGAAAGGGCTGAATCCCGGCGTCTATGACAACTGGGCCGAATGCAAAGCGCAGGTGGAAGGACAGGACGGAGCCAAATATAAGTCGTTCGAGACCGAGGAAGAGGCGACAAAGGCTTTTAATGGAGGATATGAACATTATCTGAAAGCAGCATCCTCCGCCAAAGCGGCCGCCAATCTTACCCCAAAAGCGCCCGTTGGAAAGCCGGTCTGGGAAAGCCTTTGTGTCGATGCAGCCTGTAGCGGCAATCCGGGCGACATGGAATACCGGGGCGTTTATCCACCGACCATGCAAGAAGTTTTCCGGATCGGGCCGCTGAAGAAAGGGACAAATAACATCGGAGAGTTTCTGGCACTCGTGCACGGCCTCGCCCTGTTGAAGCAAATGGGCAGCAACCTGCCGATCTATTCGGACAGCCGGAACGCGATCGGCTGGGTGAAAAAGAAAAAATGCAAGACGCTGTTGGAACGCGTGCCGGAGAACGAACCGGTCTTCGACCTGATCCAGCGGGCGGAGAAATGGCTCAACACAAACACTTACACAACTACCATCCTCAAATGGGAAACCTCGGAATGGGGCGAGATTCCGGCGGATTTCGGGAGGAAATAAAGAAGGGGAAAGACTGAACCGATTGTTACTCTTACAAATAAAGTAGACGGAAATAATACATTATATGCAAATATTTTATATCTTGCACCCATAATGAGCAACTGGGAAAAACAGCAAGAGGAGAAGCAAAGCGGCAAGGAGAAAGACAAAGTGAGACGTGAAAAGCTTGCCGGATATTTCTTCGATTTGTCTAAGTTGACATTTGCATCACTTGTATTAGGAGGCATTGCGCCTTTGTACGCAAATATTTTAAACGAGGTAGATTGGGTAACTATATTGTTAGGAGTATTCTCATCATATATATTTGCTTTTTTTGCCAACAGAATTTTAAAACAGTAATAATATGGATGCATTAGGAATTATTTTTTTATTTACAAGTGCTATAGGTGCAGGGCTGGTAATATGGTCTTACACTCCTTCCGGTAAGAAATGGCTGAAAAATCTATAACATAGATTTGAAGGGTAGAATTATGACGGAAGATGTTCGTTGGAAACAACGACTTGCAAACTACCAAAAAGCTTTAGCCCGCCTTCAAATGGTACAAGCAACTGATTTAACTTCTCTATCGGATTTAGAGAAAGAGGGATTTACACAACGTTTTAAATATACATACGAATTAGCGTGGAAGACTTTACAAGATTTCCTGCGTTACAAAGGCTATATAGACTTTGCAGGGCCGAATGCGACTTTATCGTTAGCCCTGCAAGACGGCTACATTATGGACGCCGACGGTTGGCGTAAGATGAAGAAATCGCGGGAATTGATGTCTCATACTTATGACGAAGGACAAATAAACCAAATTGCATCCGATATCGCCAACATTTTCGTTCACCTGCTGAAAGAACTAAACATCCGGCTGGCAAATGAATCTTCCTCTTTATAATCTGTCATCCACCCAAGCCGGATTCAGGCAGCCTTTCACATCATAGACGACGCTGTGTTCCTTTGCCAGAGCCGGGACATCCAAAGATAGGAAATCCGTATGGGCAACAGCCAGCACGACTACATCGAATTTCTTATCCGGCAGAGAAGAGAGGACTTCCAGCCCGTATTCGCGCCATACATCTTCCTGACGAGCCCAAGGATCATAAATCGTGACCTTTATGCCGTAATCCTGCAGATAGCGGACGACATCACCGACCTTGGAGTTGCGGACATCCGGACAGTTTTCCTTGAAAGTAAAGCCCAACACCAACGCTTCCGCATTCCGCACCGGGACATCTTTCTTAATCATACATTTCACGACACGCCCGGCGATATATTCGCCCATCGTATCATTGATGCGGCGTCCGTACAAGATCAGTCCCGGATGAAAACCGTAGTCCTGTGCCTTACGAATCAGGTAATAAGGATCGACACCGATGCAATGACCGCCAACCAGTCCGGGTTTGAAATGCAGGAAGTTCCATTTTGTTCCGGCCGCAGCCAACACCTCATTCGTGTCAATACCGATCAGATGGAATATCTTGGACAACTCATTCATAAAAGCAATATTAATATCGCGCTGGGAGTTCTCGATCACCTTGGCGGCTTCGGCCACTTTTATACTGGAGACTGGGAAAGTTCCGGCCGTAATCACCGAGCGATACAACGCATCCACTTTAGCTGCCGCTTCAGGCGTGGAACCGGAGGTGACTTTCATAATCTTCTCTACGGTATGTTCCTTATCGCCGGGATTGATCCGCTCCGGAGAATATCCGGCAAAGAAATCGCGGTTGAAAACGAGCCCTGATGTCTTTTCCAGAATCGGGACACATTCCTCTTCCGTTATACCAGGACAAACGGTCGATTCATAGATTACAATATCGCCTTTCCCCAATACTTTCCCGACGGTCTCGCTGGCCGAATACAAAGGTGTCAAGTCGGGACTGTGATGAAGATCCACAGGCGTGGGAACCGCTACAATATAATAGTTGCACGAACGAAGATCTTCGACATCGGAAGTACAAAACAAACCGTTCTCCCCTTCGCCCGGAAGATGCGGAAGCAATACGGACTGCAACAACTCGCCGGAAACTTCCTGCGTCGCATCCTGTCCGGCCATCAAGGCAGCCACCCGCTCCCGCTTCACATCAAATCCGACAACCGGATAAAGCGTAGCAAACAACCGCGCTAACGGCAATCCCACATATCCTAAGCCAATAACGGCAACTCTTATCTTTCCCATCGTGCTATCATTCATTTTATCACTTATAAAACGCCCGCATCCTATCTTGCTTAAAGACCTCAGGAATAGTATTATCCGCCCGTATAATACCATCCCGGCAAAGCTGCTCATAAGAAGCAGTTCCTATCACCTTATCATACTCGGCATCCAACAAACCATCCTTATACAACTGGTAGAAATAACGCCAATGGCGTCCGCCATGCTTCTTGGGATTTTGCTCCAGTTGCTTTCCTCCGTTGATCATCTTCTCTAAAAACGGTTGTTTTCCCCGAATATTATAATGATAAATACGGATTTCACTTGCTGCAGTCCGTTTCGGAAACATGGTCACTTTATGATTGCCCATCGAGATTTGAATATATCCTGTTGTGCGATGGATTACTTTTTGATTCTGTCGGGTAAAAAGAGAATAACGGGAAAGATTATAAAGTTCAGGATCAGCAACGACTTCCACCGTCCGATTCCATTGCCAAAACGGTTTATCCTCTTCCGGATAAACACATTTCATCTCACAAGTCAGGACATTTGCAGCAGTGGAAATAAGTTCCGTCTTTAAGTTCCCGGACGGGGCATACCACAACTCATCAGCATCCGCATTAATAATCCAGTCAGCCTGATAAACAGATTTTGCTTTCCAGATCATGCGATCGACCCATTTCTTTTGTTCGTAATTCGTGGCTTTCTCATCGATAGTCTCCAAAACCCATCCTTTATCCATATATTTCCGAATGATTTCAGGTGTCCGGTCCGATGAATTATTATCTGTAATAATAAAACCGTCCACACCCATCAATTTGTGAAAGATGAGATTCTCTTCCAACATATCCTCCTCGTTCTTAACCAATAAGGTCATAATCAAACGGGGTGCTGTCTTGTTCCTGAAAGCATGAAAGCATTCAGTTATGGCGATACCTATTTTTTGTAACAAAAACAAATTCATTTCTTTTCTATTTTTCATCTATTGATACCTTAACCCATTCTTCCGGATAAATATCAGGAGTATCTTTATGTTGGAACCAACGACACGGTACAATTACAATCTTGTCTTTTCCTGGATTCAGCCAAGCTCCCCACCAGCTAAAAGTGCTATTACATATAATATGATGGCGGCAATGGCTCATTAACATCATATCTTGCCAACTATCTTTTCCCTTATTCCAATCAACATATACCGCTTTCTTAAAAGGAATGTTTTCTTTCACCCAAGTAATATCATCTGAAAACACATAATAAGTGGGATCAGGGAAACGATGTTCCATCTCTTCTAAAGCATTAATATAATAAGGTAATTGGCAAACACTTCCAGTGTTTGCCCAATGACGTGGAAAAAGATAATCTCCACGTCGAAAATGAATCGAGACAGCCTGACCATCTGCATCTATTTGCCTCAGCATTTCAAGGCTTTTTTCATTTGCAATATCCAAATTAAAAGAGAACGACTTCCGGATGTCCTCCTTTATATCAAAAAAGAAACGCTCCGATTGATAGAATCCCTTAAAATAGAGCAATGGCCAAGAATATCTTTTCTCATAAGGCACAAGAGTAGATGGATCTTGACGACGTTCATATATCTTCTTAAAGAAAAGAAACTCCAATACTTTTTTCAATACACGATTTATACAAAACTCTATATGAGGCAAGTTAAAAATCCGGTTCATTTCATAACCGTTATGCACATTATAATGAACCATATCCGAAAGATCTATCCTCGTATCAGGATAAAGTTTTTTCATCCTCAAATAAAAAGCATAAATAAACATCTGATTCCCTAATCCTCCGATCATTTTTATAAGTCTCATAAATGTGCCGTATTAAATTTTACAATCAGTTTGAAGCATTCGTCTGCATCATATCCCCTTGTTTTTGCATATTCATCAGCAAGCACGGCAAACATTTCATGCGTACCGGGCAATCGCTCAAAATTCTTGCATCCTTCTTCCATCCCGATCTCTCTGAAACGTATTCTGTTCAAATCAATAATTTCCACTTTCACGTCCTGTTCTGTTTCCTTAAACAGGATATTGCCACGTGAGTAATCTTTATGCATATAGCCATGTTCATGCATGGCCGCCGTAGCACGGGCTATCGCACGGAGAATCCGTTCCTGTCCGGTAAAATGGCTTTTCACCAAATCATAATATATGTGAGGGCATTCCGATTTCAGGCTAACGTAATAGCTGCGCGTAAACAGCAAACCTGTACGTTCGGTATAATAGCCCACCGGTTGAGGTGTTCCGATACCCGATTTCAACAACAGTTCTGCATACTCATACGAACGTTGCGCCTTGGAAGAACGGAAGAGGCCATAGACAATTTGATTAACCGGGTTCGGTTTGCAAAAAGACTTTATGACCAATTCTTTCCCTTTATAATCAATCTCACGCAACTCATTACGACCTTTATGAATGATCCGGCCTTCATTATTCTTAAAATAAACAGGAAGCGCCTTTATAAAAGAAGTAAAGTCCGCAAAGTCCTTATTCACAAAGACCACACGAGGGTGAAACAGGCGATAAGCCTTATTTATCAGCTTCGACCAGGTTCTCCTATATCGCAAAGGACCGCCTAATTCTCGTTCAAAGAATTCCGGGTGACGTTTATTCAGGATGTCGATGACGTGCTTTTTCAATGAACGGTCCGTCACGCGTTTCGAACTGTTCCGGATCCGGTAATGCAGGGAGATTTCAGGAAGCTTCACGACTTTCCCACCGTCTTTCAGTATCGATATCCAGAACTCCCAGTCTTCACGGGCAATGATTTCCTCGCAATAACCTTTCACCCGCTCCCAATCGGACTTCCGGTACAGGGCGCACGTGTCCATGATATTCTTCCTGGCCAGCAGTTTCAAGGAAAAAGGTGGTAAAACCCACTCGCCCGAACGGTCACCGAAGAAGTCTGCACGCGGACAGACAACCTTGATCTCATCATCCTGCACGATTACCTCGACCGCTTTACGGATAAAAACCGGGGTAATCGTATTATCCGCATCGACCGGCAAGATCAACTCCCCTTCCGCCAATGCTATCGCATGGTTACGGGCGGCACAGGCGCCGGCATTCGGTTGCGTGTACGCTTTCACCCGTGCATCCTTCGATGCATACGCTTTTGCAATCTGCAGGGAGGAGTCTTTCGAACCGTCATCCATGACAATCACTTCAAACGAAGGATAATCGGAAGCTAAAACAGAATCGAGCGTCTCACTCAAATACTGTTCCATGTTGTACACGGGCACGATTACCGAAACCAAAGGTGAATGATTCATAAGCAAATCAGATTTTATCCAGGCCTTTCGTAAACTTCAGCCAGTAATATTTCAGGGGATTTGTATATTTAAGCTGTTTCCAGGGGCGGCTGCCATGCGGACGGTGCCACACGGTGAGCGTAGTAAACAGATAGTTCGTAAAACCCTTTTCCAGGGAACGGTGCGAAATCGTCACATCATGCCAGTTCTTTGAAGGGTCCAGCAGATGGAAATCGAACGTCTTCAGGAAAGAGAATGTAAGCAACGAACAGCAGAAACTCAGATGTTTCTTTTCCGGAAAGACCTGTCCTTCTTTGCCTTTGGCATATAAATAAGGATAGTTGATATTCTCCTGCTCGTCGACAGTAACGGCAGCGGCAATCCCGCAATCCGGACGATCCGACGCACCGTCGAACAAAGCCTGCAAGGTATGTTTCTTCACGATAACATCCGATTCCACGATCAGCAATCCGGCTTCCGCCGCAATCGCCTTTTCCTGTGCCGTCTGAAGGATTAACAGATAGTTGGGAGAAGGATGTTCGGTCAGATCCGACAGATTCACCAGTTCAAAGCCCAGTCTTTCCGAAGCTTCGCGCAGCCTTTCCGTGTTTTCTTCCGTACTGAAATCATTATATACAAAATAACGATAAGGCACGGTAAAATCGGATGCAAGTATCGATTCGATTGTCTGCAAAGTCAGCTCGATCGAATCTTTTACCGGAGTGATAATATGTAATTGTTTCATATGCAACTTTATTTGTACTGTTAGGATAAACCGGCTGTAACCTGCTGTTTTTCGCTCAAAGCATCCAACACACGGGAGACGATCGTTTCCGCCGGCAACTGTGTCAGACAAGCCCAGTCTCCCCGGGCACATTCTTTCTGCCCGAACTGCGAACAGGGCCGGCAGGGCAAAGGCAGCCCAATCACATCATCCGGACGCTGGCGATAGCCGTAAAAGCCTGTATATGTATGCGTCGCTCCCCAGACAGACAGGACACGCGTCCCGACCAATGATGCAAAGTGCATATTAGCCGAATCCATGCTCAACAGCAAGTCCAACTGACTTATTAACGCCAATTCGTTGTCAAGCGTATATTTTCCGACCACATTCTTCACATGCGGGTAACGATATTCCCATTCTTCCAGTATCGCTTCCTCGTATCCTTTCGCCCCGAACAAAAACAGCGTTATATCTTCCCGCCGGGAAAGAGCCGCCACGACCTGTTCCATTTCATCTATCGGATAAACCTTTCCCCGATAACGTGCAAAAGGTGCAACTCCCAGCCATTTACCTGTCTTGGCTCCGGCAATGGCTTCCATCTTGGACAAGTCTGCCGGACGCGATTCATAAAGGGAGGTAAACGACTCGGTATAAGCCAGTCCCGCAGCCCGGAAAACATCGGCATAGCGCTCGATAACAGTCGGTAGCGGTTCCATCTTCTTATTTTCCTTCCGCATAAGCGGCGGATATCTTTTCCGGATTTTATCCAGGACATACACCGGCTTGCCTTTCACCCAAAAGAGTGTACGGATAATCATCGTGCGAATGACATCATTCAAATCCAATACGACATCGTAATCGAATTTCACCAAGGCGGAAGTAAAACGCAAAAGACCGATGAGTGTTTTTTCGGCCCCTTTCGTACTGATGCCTATCACCTCCAGATTGGAAGGACGGTTCATAAAAACCGGCATCATAAACGCCTGAGTCAACACCGTAAACGAATCTTGTGGATTAGCTTTGGCTGCAGAATAGATGACCGGAAGTGTCATCGCCACATCGGCAATAGCAGCAAGTCGTATGACTAATATTTTTGCCATTATTTCTTATCGTACATTTTCATTTGTACCGCATGAATCTCTTTGTAAATACCAGTGTACAAAGATAGCAAGTTTTTTCATCCTTTCAGCATATAGCCTTTTTTTGTCAAAGAAACGATGCCGGTGGAGGGGTCGTTGCGGAGGGCTTTGCGGAGATAAGTGATTTGGACATTCAAGGCGAGGGAATTGGCATAAGAGGCATTCCCCCATACGGCTGAAAGGAGGATTTCGCGGTCGATCGCCACATTCGGATTGCGGGCCAGGATACGGAGGATTTCCGCCTGGCGGGAAGTGATCAATGTCTTACTGTTGCCGGTCCGTATCTCATTCGTGGAGTAATCGAATACGGTATTGCCGAAATGGTAGGTTTCTTCTTCGACCTTCACTTCGGGGTTCGTTTCCAGACGTTCTTTGATACGCGCCAATAGCTCTTCCGGATAGAACGGTTTGGCGAGATAGTCATTCCCTTTCAGGCTAAAGCCCTTCAGACGGTCGCTCTTGTCTGAGCGGTCGGAAAGGAAGAAGATGAGGACATGGCGGTCGGCTTCGCGTATCTTTTCCGCCACTTCAAAACCGTTCAGTCCCGGCATATTGATATCCAGCAGGACCAGGTCGGGCTTAACGACCGGAAACTGCTCAAGCGCCATCGTCCCGTTGCCGGTATAGGTCACATCGTATCCTTCCTTCTCCAGAAAACGCTTCAGAAGAAGGGAATATTTCAGGTCATCGTCCGCAAAAAGTATTTTCAAAGGTGCTGCCATACTCATCTTATATTAGGTATTTCCACTGTTACCTCCGTTCCCTTTCCGACTTCACTGCGGAGCGAGACATGCCCGTGATGCGCCTCGACAACCTGACGCACATAGCTTAGCCCCAGTCCTAATCCCGGAATCTGTTTATCCGGCAGACGGACAGAACGGTAGAATTTATCAAACACTTTTCTTTGTTCATCCGGAGCAATGCCCACGCCATTATCGGCAACCGTCAACACGACCGACTGTTCATTTCGGATAACAACCACCCGGATATTCACTTCCGGACCGGAGTACTTAATCGCATTCTCGATCAGGTTACTGAGGATATTGGCGATATGTACCGGATCAGCCGTAACAGGCGGAAGTTCAGGAGGGAAAGCCGTGGAGAACGTGACCTGTTTTCCGGAAGGAATATGGATCAGGCGAATGACCTTTTCCACCAACTCCTGTAGATTGAACGCGACAGGATGCAATAGCGTCGCACTGCCGTCGGCACTCACCATATTCTTCAGTTTCCCTAAATAAGCTGAAAGATTATCCAACTCGAACATCGCATCCTGCACAGCCTCATCGCTCGCCGCCTCATCCGTCCGCATCTGCTTGTCATTCAGGAAAGCGATACACATCTTGATAGTCTGTACCGGACGGCGCAACTCATGAATCATTGTGTGGACGAAGCTTTCGCGCAATTCGCCTAACTTCTTCTGTGTAAGGATCGTTTTGATCAGGAAAGCTAAACAGCCCAATAATAAGACAATCAGGAAAAGACTGAATACCAATTGCCAAGCCATCTTCTTCAATAAAGAATTAGCAGTGAAGCCAACCTCGATCATCACTCCTTTTCTTTCTAACGGCGCATAGCGGTATTTGACACCTAAGCAAGGCGGGAATAGATGCCCCGGCAAGATTTCCCAAGAAGCGAACCGGCTTAACGTATCTCCCTCCGGCAAAAATGATACCCGGAAATCATACTGCGGCAAACGTTCCCTAAGTAGACTGTCGAGCCGTTCCGTCCGAAAAGGTATATGGTGATTGACCACACTACGCTCCACGCCATGAATAATACTGTCCTCTGGAAGATATGGGTCAAAAGAGATACGAAGCTTTGTTATATTCACCTGGTCTTCGTTTGCTGTATCGGGCATCCCCTTCCTGTCGAAGTTCAAGCTAAGCTGTGTCAGGACATTCCGGGAGACAGAATCCTGCTTTGATCGAGTCTGTGAGTTCCGGCCGAGAACAAATGAAGTATCATCCCCTAACGCCACCTTCTTACGCCCGGCAAATTCTTCATCTCCGACACGCAACACATCGGCAGCCACCTCGTCCGCATACCGTTCAGCCTCATAGTAATATTGGTTATACAGCCAATATCCCTGTACGCCGATTGCCACCAATGCCGAAAGCAAGGATAATATATAAATCAGTTTGATCCGCTTTTCCATCTGCCCGTCTTATTTCTTTCCGGCAAAGATAGAAAGGCTGCCCGATAAGTCCCGTATGGAGACGGTTCTTTTTCGGGCAGCATAATATTTTAGTAATAAATCAGGAAAAGAAATTTTGTTGCACATAATAGAAAAATCTCCCTACGGCATAGCCTAAACGATAGATCATTGTCAAAGAAACTAAGCATAACAGTATATTTATGCCATTTCGGTATCTCTTGTCCTCGTAATAACGCACAATCAGTTGGTGTAATTTTGATTCCATAATATATATATATGTATTAATAAGTTTCTTTGATTATAGTCGCACTAAAAGGTTTTTCCCCATCTACGATTTTGTCATTATCGCTGAAAGAACGAAGTTTCCAGCAATAGTAACAATCTCCGCAACAGTACAAATAACCCCTACAATATAAACTCCCAGATTTCCAGTACAGAATCCATGTACCATCGGAAATACACCCATTAAAAGAAATGGTATTAGCAATACCAAACGGTAATACTTCAATGCAATAGGCTTCACCAACAAAAAATTGGATAACATCCAATCCTTATACCAGCGTATAGCATGACGGTCTTTCCCTGAAAACCAGAACAACAATACATATTGTATTGCAAGACAAGACAAAAA
>ERZ791875.1357-NODE-1357-length-16713-cov-2.850462_pt1 | contig 16713 bp, 9 predicted proteins | sample MGYA00510278_ERZ791875 | MGnify/ENA primary metagenome ERZ791875 (study PRJEB30046, sample SAMN00792078) | human gut metagenome | study: EMG produced TPA metagenomics assembly of the A metagenome-wide association study of gut microbiota in type 2...
TTGGCAAAACCGTACATATCCCCATTTCTCACTTTATCGCAGATTCTCCAACGAATAATATCATAATAACGAAGTCCCTCCATGGCAAATTCCACACGACGTTCGTGACGTAATTTCTCACGCAGTTCACTTTGGTTCGTCACCTGTATATTTTTGGGCAATCTTGCCCTGTCGCGCACGTCGTTAATCAATACGGCAGCCTCATCCAAATTCTCATTTTTCTCGATCAGGGCCTCGGCACGCATCAACAGCACATCCGCATATCGAATAATACTCAAATTCTTACCTCCCAAAACACGGTCAGCCTCTTCGCCTTCCAAATCAACATACTTCGTCACCAAGAATCCCGTATAAGAAGAATTTTTCTGAAAGTAATCTTTATTATTCGGATCTTCAACACCAAAAACAGACCTGATAACACCATTCGCTTTCCACTCACATCCCGGAGTTATAATAGTGGATTTCAAACGAGGATCGCGATATTCATATTCTCCGTACCCGCCGTTTGCAGAGACTTCTTCCCTCATGTGCAAATACGGGCAATTCAGTCTTTCACACTCACTTGTCGCATGGCCGCCGAGGCACTCATATTCATCTACCAGATTTTGAAGCGGACGCAAGCCTGTCCAACCCAAATAGACTGAAGAGGCAGGCGATAAGTTACGGTTCAAAGCATGTACTTTCAACGGAGCAGCATATTGTTTCTCGAAAATAATTTCATTATTGTTTCCATCAGCCTGCGGACGGAACAGTTCTTCATAACTGTTCTTTTCCTTATCGCCGTCAAACGCCCGGTATAAACCATATTTACCGGAATCCATAATCGCCTTTGTATATTCCAAGACCTTATCATAGCTCCTTTCGTGCAAGTAAATCCGGGCCAGGAAAGCCTTCACCACATTTTCATTCACACGCCCGGTTTCAGATGAAGGATCTTTTTTAATATCCACTAATACCTCACCCAATTCCGTCAAAATGAAATTCAAAACCTCTTCACGGGGCTGGCGGGATGTTTCCCTGGATTCATCAATCGTCAAAACTTTCGTTACCAACGGAATATCTCCGAAATAGAATAACATGTCGTAATACAGGAATGCGCGGATAAAACGCACTTCCGCCCGCATATGATCATATCGTTCCGGGCTCATGGATTCTCTCGCTTTCTCCAATCCTTCCAGTACATAGTTCAGATTAACGATAGCAGAATATTTCCATTCGTTTTTCACTTTTCCCGTATAAGCCGTCATAGAGCCGTCCGCCATCACTGCATTTCCACTCCAAATAGCATTGTCTGTAAATCCATCCCGGAAAACAAGAAGATTATCGCCATCGTCATTATAGAGATGGACATAACAATTATCCACCATCATTTTTGCCTGGCTTTCATCTTTCCACCAAGAGTCTTCCGTAATCTGGTCAAGTGGAGGCGTAGTCAGAAAATCATCGCAGCCTGCTATTACAACCAAACTCAATAACATCCATAAATATTTGATCTTTTTCATTGTCGTATATCATTTAAAATTGAACATTCAAACCAAAAGAATAAGTCCTTGACAAAGGATATGTATATGCATTAGAGGTTTCCGGATCATACCCAGGAACAAAATTGTCAATCGTAAACAAATTGGAGGCCGAAAAATATAGACGCAAATTAGAAAAGCCCGAATTTTTCAATAACTTATTTGAGAAATTATATCCAATCTGCAGGTTCTTCATACGCAAGTATCCGGCATTGATCTTCCAGAAATCCGAATTCTCATAATTGAAAGAAGCTTGGTCGGATGTCAAAATACGCGGATATTTTGCATCCCGGTTATCTTCTGACCAATAATCCAACTGATGTTCAAACACCGGACCACCGCCACCATCACTTAAAGGCCGAATACCCGGACCATTCATGATATAATCTTTTTTCCCGATTCCCTGGAAGAACATACTAATATCAAATCCTTTCCAAGCAGCGTTCAAACGTAAGCCATACAAATAATGCGGATTAGGATCACCGATAACGACACGGTCGTCACCATCGATCTTGTCATCATTATTCTGATTCTTATATTTGATGTCACCCGGTTTATTTTTCACATTCTGGAATGGAGAATTGGCGATCTCTTCTTCCGACTGGAAGAATCCCAATGCTTCATATCCATAAATAGATTTCATCGGCAGTCCTTCAGCAGTATAACCGTCTTTCCAAGGGCCTGTTCCTCCCAAATCCAAAACTTTATTCTTATTATTTGAAATATTGGCCTGGATACCATAGCTAACTTCCCCTATTTTATCATTCCAGCTCAAATCCAATTCCCAACCTCGATTCTCAACTTCCCCGATATTCACGTTAGGTTTTCCGAAACCATATTCCATAGGGACAGGTAAACCAATCAATATTTCGTTCGTATTCTTAATGTAATAATCAACCGTTACCCCTAAACGATTCTTCAGGAAATAAGCATCGGCCCCCACATCGAACATGGTCGTTTTTTCCCAACCCAAATCGGTATTGCCCAATGTTTTCAAATAGGCCGTCTGTACATAAGAGTTATTCAATGCAACGCCCCCCATCGCAATCGTCGTATAACTCGGATACAATCCTAATCCGGAAGAGGCTCCGGTTTTACCCCAAGAGGCACGGACCTTCAGGTCATCCAGAAATGAAGAGGTCGATTCCATAAAATTTTCCCCGGAAATACGCCATGCAGCTGAAACAGACGGGAAAGTAGACCAACGATGGCCACTTGCAAAACGGGAAGAACCATCGGAACGGACTTTCAAAGACAATAAATACTTACCTGCATAATCATAATTCAAACTTCCGATAAAAGAGGCAATCGCCCAATGCTCTGCATTTCCATCATTACTCCAATTATCTTTAGACCCTCCTGTCAAAACATGTACGATATCTGTCGGATAACCATCCCGATAAGCATTGATCCAATCATAATTTTGATTTTCCTGCTGATAACCCGCCAAAACATCAATAGAATGTTTTCCAAATGTTTTCTGATAAGTCAACAATGCCTGCAAGTTATAATATGCAGTGGAAGTACGTTCTTCCTTCATCGAATTGATGCCTTTGGTTGTCACCTCTTTTGTAAAGAAATCCGTAAAAGCGATCTGACGCCCAAACGTGGAGGTCTTACCAAAAATATAATTCACATTGGCAAGCCCGGTTAACTTCAGTCCATCGATAAATTCATAGCTCATCTTAAAAATACCGGAAGCGTCATGCTTATCCCACAAGTCATGCCCGAACTCATGTATATAGGCAATCGGATTTATAATTGCTTTCGGATTGTATCCGTAGCTCCCATCCGTATAATAAGCGATGTTGGTCGGGTTCATTTTATACACATCTATGATATTGTTATCCATCGAGATAACTTCATCTTTCTTACGTAAGATATACCTCATGTCAAAAGAGATATTAAACTTTTTTGTCACCTGTACATCTACATTGGAACGCACGTTGAATACATTATGTTCCACTTCAGGAATAACCCCCGTCTGATGGTCAAAACCTCCACTCAAATAATACTTTACACTTTCCGTTCCGCCAGCTGCGGCAATAGAATGGCGGGTTGTGATGCTATTCTGAAACATTAAATCCAACCAGTTCGTATTCGGGTAACGGTTAGGATCTTCACCACTTGCAAATTTCCGTATGTCATCTTCAGAATAGACATCGTTACGCCCTATATTCCGCTGGGATTCGTTATAAATCCTGGCATATTCGGCAGACCCTACCATTTCCGGCATATCAGTCGGAGTGTTTACACCTATAGATCCATTATAACGGAAAGTAGGTTTCCCTACTTGCCCCCGTTTTGTCGTTACCAAAATAACACCATGAGCTGCTCGGGAACCATAAATGGCAGCGGAGGCCGCATCTTTCAAAACAGTCACGCTCTCTATATCATCCACATTCAGGTAATTAAATTCACTCGGAACGCCATCCACCAGAAGAAGAGGTGATCCGCTTTCATTCAACGAAGTAGCACCACGCAGCTGCATCGAAGAAGCGCTTCCGGGACGTCCCGATTGTACGATACTCAAACCCGGAACGGCTCCCTGCAAGGCATCCGTAATGGTTTGAGACGGTCTATTTGTCAATAGTTCCGACTTAACAGCCGTCACGGCTGTTGTCAGATTTCCTTTCTTGACAGAACCATAGCCGACAACTACAACTTCATCCAAAACTTTAGTATCTTCATGGAGTGTAACGTTAATCACATTCCCTTTACCGACTTTTGCTTCCAGGCTATTATATCCGATATATGAAATAAAAAGCGTACTTCCCGGAGAGACCGAAAGACTATACTGTCCCTCGACATCCGTCACCGTCCCGTTCGTTGTTCCTTTTTCTACCACGTTGGCACCGATAACCGGTTCACCGTTTTCATCTTTCACGACTCCTGATATCGTTTTCTTTTCCTGTTGGAGGACTGCTATCGATTCAACAGAAAGAATAATCTTCTTATCCACCACTGAATAATGCACATTGGTACCGGCAAAAATATTATCCAGCACTTTAAAGATGTTGCTCTTTTGAGCGGTAACGGAAACCCTCCTGTTCAAGTCGACATGCCGAGTGTTGAAGAAGAAGGAAAATTCAGATTGGTTCTCGATTTCATCCAAGACAGTCTGGACAGTCTGATTCTGCATTTCCAGGTTAACAGTTGCTTTCTGAGCGTAGCTATTCGTGGCCTGAACTAAGCTGATAGAGCAAAATAACAAGAATACATACAATTTCATAACTCGTGGAATTTTGTTTAAGGTAAACCAAAGCGACTCTGGTACCCAAAACAGTTGGGTATTAAAATGTTTTTGCATAACTTTGTAGTGATCTGATTAAAAAAATGATTTATTACTGCTTGTCGCCAAACAAGCGTTTTAAAGTTAACTCATTTCATCCGGGAAAATACGCCAATATTTTTCCGGATGTTTTTTCTTTAGGGAGGTCTGTTTCTCATGTTTACTTGATTATTAATAGATTTCTATTCTCGTTTTTTCATTCATGGTATCCTGCGTATCCAAATAACGCCATTTGATATTAGATGATATTTTAAAGATTTCCAATATACGTTCCAACCGCTGATTACTGAAAGACCCGGTAAAAGCTTCCTTACGAAGCCGATCGTTGGATAAAACAAATGTCACATTAAACCGCTTTTCCAGCATCCGCAATGCTTCGGGTAAAGGGGTCGCCAGAAAAACGATCTTTCCGTCTTTCCAGGCTATTTCAGAGGCACCACTCGTTTCTATCAGTTGTATCCGGGAGGAAGAGGAATCATAGGTCAGTTTCTGACCGGGCTTCATTAAAACAGCCGTAGACCGTTGATTCTTCATATAGTCGAAGCGGACTTTCCCTTCGATCAATGTAGTAGAGACAAAAGCGTCTTTTTCGAACGCTTCGACGTTAAAAGAAGTGCCCAGCACCTCTATCTTCGTTTCATGCGGGGTAGAAATAACAAAACCATGTTCCGCATCTTTCTGTACTTCGAAAAACGCTTCTCCTTGCAGGGCAACCCTTCTTTTGTCCTTATCGAAGAAAGAGGGATAAGAGAGTTTTGATTCTGAATTGAGATGAACTCTGGTACCATCCGGCAAATCGACTGTTGTTGTCATACCCGGATTCGTTTTCACTTCAATCATTTGGGCGATTTCAACCGGACGAGGCTTCAGATTTTGTATTCCGAAAGCAATCAAAAGAGGAATAAACAAAATCGCTGCAACGCGTTGCAGCCAAGTAACCATGGTTACTTTAGCATGTTCATTGCCCTTGCTCATCTTTTGGCAAACCGAAGACAAGGCTTTCTCCGTATCGACCGCCGACACGACCTGCATCGTATCCGTTGCTAAATAAAGGGTATGGATCTGTTTGGCAATCCGGTAGTTTTCATCCGACTGCTTTATCCATTCCTCAACCATCCGGCATTCTTCCTCTGTCGCTTCACCGGAGCAATAGCGGGGAAGAATATATTCTATCATATTTGTATCAGGTGTTTCCATACCAGTTTATCGCTTGTTTATATAGTAGACAAGAGAAACCGGAAAGATTCCTAAACAGAAGGGAATATTTTTTCAATATTTTTTTTCTATCGCAAAAAAGCTATCTTTGCGACCAGAGATATGAAAGGAGAAATACTACAAACCACAGACGAACGCTTTTTACTTTCAGCCATACAGAATGGAGATCTAAAAGCCTATGGCATCTTGTTCAGAAGATACTATCCGATGCTGTGCGCTTATGCGACAAGGTTTGTAGAGCTGAAAGATGCCGAAGAAATCGTTCAGGACGTAATGTTATGGTTATGGGAGACCCGGCAAACTCAAACCTTCGAAACGTCATTAAGCCAATATCTGTTCCGGACAGTCTATCATCGTGCAATCAACCAAATCGTCCGCCACCAATCCCAATTAAGGGCAGACACGCTCTTCTACGAAAATATGCAGGAGATGTTACAGGATACAGATTTCTACCAACTTGAGGAACTGCAAAAAAGGATCAAAGAAGCAGTGGAGGCCTTGCCCCCCACTTATCGGGAGGCTTTTGTCATGCACCGCTTCGAGAATAAAAGCTACAAAGATATTGCAGAAATCCTGCAGGTATCATCCAAAACCGTTGACTACCGAATCCAGCAGGCATTAAAACAATTGCGGATAACACTGAAAGACTATCTGCCGCTGATTTTATTATTACTGCCCAGAAATATTCTGTCGTAAATACAACACACATCCGCTATTCCCAACCAGGTCGATAGTAACCTCATTACGGTTATCCAACTTGATATTCTTGATATCGACAACATCCTTTTTCTTTTCGGATGCCTGATAATAAAGTGTAGCGGTATAGCCTTTCTTGTTTTTCAGAAAATCAAAGGGTAAGGTGATTTGTTGCTGTTCTCCGGCATTCAACATACTAACATACCAATCGGAACCTGAGCGACGGGCAACTACAGCATATTTACCCATCTCTCCCTCCAAAAAGCGAGTTTCGTCCCATACTGTCGGGATAGAATTATAGAAACGGGTTACTGCATCTGTTTTGATCACAGATTCAGCAGAACCTGCACCACCAGCCCGTCTCGGTGATTTCTCGGGGCGATCATACCAATATACAAACTGCCAGGGGCTATAAAGAGCAACCAATTTAGCCAATTGGGCTGCACGTCCCCCCATCTTTCCTGTAACTCTTTCCGCAAAATAACAATTGGTGTAATCACCCGCTCCACAGATCATACGATTATACAACGTATAGATAGCCTGATCCAACGACGGACTTTCCTCATCACCACGGATACCTTCCTGAGTCAGTAAATTCGGATACGTGCGCGAATAGCCCGTAGGCCTATACTCGTCATGGATATCAACCATCAATTCATATTTGGCAGCTTTGCGTACAGCTTGATGCAACCATGCTGTAGCATACTGATCACCCACATTCACAAAACCATATTTTACACCTTTAATTCCCCATTTCTTATACAAAGGCAGAATTTCATCCAGTTGCTGATGCAGTGCTTTTTTATTTACATAAACAAGTATCCCAACTCCTTTTGAATTCGCATATTCTATCACTTGAGGCAAATCAAGCGGACCTTTCGAACGAGCCGAGTCGATCGTAACGGTAGTTGCATCCGATTTGACATCTTCTTCCGCCCCATACCAACCGGCATCAAACAATACATAGGCGATATTGTTTTCGGCAGCAAAATCAATACAAGCCATACTGCCTGCCGTAGTTAACGTTACTTCACGAATCACCTGTCCAGGCTTGATCCAACTGGTATTCGTTATTTGATTCGGTTCATTCAAATTAAGGACGAAATAATTATTTTCGACCAATTTTCCCGGATGCCCGGCAACCATCACATAACGCCAGGGAGATTGATAGCCAGCCATCTCCAGATTAACCTCTCCAGACAGTACAGATTGTACCCCAAAGCCTGTCTCACTCTTTTCCAACTTCATGCGGGAGTAATCGACAAGGGCAGCTTCCCCGATTGCCACAAAACAATTATTGTTTACCTGAATCACCTGCGGACGATCGGCAGCCCCTCCCAACGCACTCAACTTCGTTTCGGAATAAGCACCTTGCGCCATGCCGGTCACCCAAGTTTTACAATCTTCCTGAAACAAAAATTGCGTTTTCTCATCGGTTACTGTACGGTTCCAGAAATCCAACTTATCGAATGCATAACGGAATGCTAATCCTTCATCATAGAGACGTACATACAAAACGATCTCTTTCCGGTTCTCATCCGACTGAAGGGTTAGTGCCACTTCATTATACCGGTCCGTCACAACAGAACGTTCTCCGTAAATAGGATGCCAGGTCTGATCGATCGATTCTCTCTTTTGGCTGGAGACCTGCCAATTACCTTTCATAATATTTTCATCCAAAGAAAATTGCAAAGTCTTTGCTGTTACAACTTTTCCACCATCCGTGAATAAATCGATCTCTACATTCTTTCCTCCGACTTTAATATCGGCCTTCATTTTCCCAGTCGGACTAACAAGCGGGAAAGTCGCTTGCTCAGAAACCCCCATGGATGGATTTTTCTTGATAACAAGACATGCTCCGCCGCCAGGAGCCAGCTTCAATGTCAGTTTATCATTGTTTGTCAGTTGTCGGGTTGCAACCTTCAGACTTTCACGGTTTGTCAGATAGTGGGCATCGTCGCCGTCCTCAATGACCTCGACAGTATATTTTCCTTTTTCCAGGAAAGAAAGAGGCAAATCTATCGTCCGTCCGGATTCATTCGTAGCGGCACCGACAAGGTAAGCTTCATCCGTTTCCCTCATCATAACGATATATTCCCCGATTTCACCAGCCAAGGTGCGGCTCTCTTTCCACGGCATCTTCTGTGTAGACAGGAAGTTTAACAATGCCGGATATTTTCGGTAATATTCAGGAATATCCGGTAAAATGGTCACACCGGAAAAAGTGATCAACGTACGGGCAGCCTCCGAAACCAATGTAGAAGGAACCGGCTGGCTCTCATCCACACGCGTCGTATGTCCGGGACGAAGATCGAACATCCCGTTGTTCATATCGACCGGACCCGCAACCATATTAACAAAGACAGTCGTCACAAATGTTTTAGGTTCGAACACATGATGTCCATCCAATTGGGCGTGGCAATATTCGCGTGTTACGGCATTCGGCCAGGTACGCATCTGTCCATAGGGATGAACCGGACCGTCATGAAAATCGACTAACAGGTGGTTTTGCGCACAAAGTTCAGTAATCTTTTTCGTCCACTGATTCTTTTCTTCCTGTGTTCCGCTCATAAAGCCGTATTTAACCCCGGCAGCTCCCCACTCGCCATACTGCTTCAACGTCTTTTCTATCGGAAATTTCTTCCCTCCGACATCATTCAGATAGAGCCAGATTCCGACGCCTTTCTGTTTTCCATACCCCAACAGCCGTTGGACATCTTGTGCTTTTTCACCTTTGACCGGATCAGAATCCGATTCGAACTCAGGTCCGTACCAATTAGCATCCAATACTAAATACTTAAATCCCTGTTCAGCTGCAAAATCGACCATACGGGTCCAGGATGGATAAGACATTCCATACGTAAAACCATCCCACACAGCTCCGTTGATACGCCAGTCCCAGACTGCCAATCCCGGTTTGACCCACGAAAAGTCATAACAAGGATCGGGATCCGGATTAAGCAACTCCAACAAATGGGAATCGGTCAACGTGCCCGGAGTCGTCCCATACAAAACGACACGCCAGGCTGAAGTATACCCCGGTGACAAACAGGCAGGCTTAGAAGCAACCGAAAAAAGCGATTCGCCCCCTTTGGATTGTAAGACAAGAGGTGCTCCTGTTTCCAGGCAGGCTTCATGAATTGCCATATAATGTTTATCACCAGCCTTGACGGTCATTACCGGCAAACGGGTTCCATCTGTTTCCGTCAACTTTTCCGGTCCTATATTATGATTCTCGCCGTTATAGAACCATGCCATATAATTCCCGGCAAAATTATAGGCAGTCAATTCGGACTGCACATTTACACGTTGCCCTTCGCCTTCCGGTATTTTATAACAGAATGCAAAGCCGTCATTATATCCCCGGACTACCAGCTGCATCCACTTCGGTTGACTGGCCGGATTCTGCAAATCGATCATCAATTCATTAAAATGATCTTCGACCACAGCCCGTTTTCCCCAAAGTGGTTTCCATTCATTCCGGACTTCCCGGTCAGAGACGTTCTCTATTTTCCAACCAGAAGAAGGAACCGTCTCCTCTGATTCCAATCGAAAGCCCAATGGAGATTCTTTGATTAGTACCTCTCCATTCACAGCAAAAGTATAGGTCAACAAACCATCATTATGCCGTTGTATCCCCATCACTAACTTTCTGTCAGGAGAGAAAACCCGGTAATGTTCTGGCTGATATTGGGCACAGGCCATATCTACACCCAGCCATACCAATAGTAGAAAAACAAGTGTTACAGATTTTTTATTCATATATGTTTTTGTTGGTATTAATAATAGATTTACTTACAAAAGCCCATAATCTACCGGACAAATATAAGAACAAAAAGGGAGGTTTCCATCCCGGAGACCTCCCTTTAAACAAACAATCAACAAATGTGTCTAATGTGTCTAACCTAAATAATGTTATAGTGTTATTGGTGTACCGTTATAAAAGTCCAGGATCTTGGCACGGAAGATGAAGTTGTACTTGGCTTGTGCCTGTTCGGACAAGCTCTGCGCATACTTCGTCTTGGCTTCGCTATATTCGAAAACAGTGCTCTTGCCGGCGGCATAGCGGTCTTCGGCATACGAGAAGGCTTCCTTGCTGGCAATGACCGATTTGTCGGATGCGATATATTTCTCCTGGGAGGCCGTAGCATTATAGTAGGCCTGCTGGATCTCCTTATATAAGGCTTTCTTCGTGTTCTCCATCATCAACTCGCGGTTGCGGATGTTTATACGGGCGGAGCGGACGCTGTTGCGGACCTGGAAACGGTTGAAGAGCGGGATGCTCAAGCTGAAACCGACTGTCTTACGCCCGTTATTCTTCAACTGGTCGCTGAATGCGATATTATCATAATCTCCGTCACCTGAATAATGGTAGTAACCATTGCTGTAGCTGGCTCCGAAATTCAACTTCGGATAATAGCCGGCCTGCGCCACTTTCAACATCTTCTTCTGGCTTTCCAGCAGGTATTCCTGCTCCTTGATCTGCGGTTTGAAAGAGACTGCATGATCGTAGATATTATCCGGAGGCAAGATACTGCTCATATACTCTTCAACGGCATCCCCGGTTTCGGGAACGACGATATCGAAGTTCTCGCCGTCGCGTTCCAGCTCCAGACTCTGCGTCAGGTCGAGCAAAGCCAACTTGACATTGTTATTGGCTTCCGTCAGGGAAACTTCGTCTTTTGCCAACTGCGCTTTCATATCATACAATTGGGAAAGGGGCACCTTACCGTTTTTCACCAAGGCTTCGGTCTTCGTCACCTGCTCGCTGCTCAGCGCGACCTGCAACTCGGCGATCCGCTGTACTTCCTTATTATATAATACCTGCAAATAATAGGATGCGATATTGATCGACAAGTCCTCTTTTGCCTTGTTCAACGTCTCGACAGCCGCTTTCAGGTCCAGCCGGCGGGCGGCGATATCGTTCGGGATTCTCATACCGTCGAAGATAGGCATACTCAGTGAAATAGACGCCGATGTATTGGCAGAGTTCTGGTCTACGATGACACCGGTCTTGGACGGGGAACGGCCGAAGTCGAAGTTCTGTCCGACGTTGGCATTCAGGTCGGGCAACCAGCTGAACTTGCTTGTGTTCAGTTCCACTTCACGGCTTGCCTGCTCCTGTTGCCGCTGCTTCAGATCGATGTTATGTTCGATCGCATAGCGGATGCACTCTTCCAAAGACCATTGTTTGGCCGGTTCCTGCGCCCAGGCAAAAGAACCCGAGAAGAGTAAAGCTGTTGCTATTATCAATTGATTTCTCATTGCTTTCATATTTATAATCGGTAGTATCCGTTTTTATCTCTTTGCCGGATCGGCTATCGCACCGCGAATCTTATCACTCTCGGTTATGCCATCCTTGATCTCAATCCTGATACCATCGGACAAGCCTACTTGTACGGCACGCTTTTCAAACTTCTGCTCCGGCTTTTCCTGTGTCACGACCTGGACAAAGGTGGAATCGCCGCTAAACTCGACGCAGCTTTCCGGCACGGATAAAACATTCTCCGCACGCTTCAACACGATCTCGGCATTCGCACTGTAGCCGGCACGGATAAAGGCATCAGCCGGTATCTGCACGGCGGCTTTCACCTCGAACAACACGGCACCGTTCTCTTCCACGCCTTTCGGTGCCACATATTCCAGCATGGCGTCGAACGTACGGCTTTCCATGGCGCCGACAGTCAGTTTGATCGGCATACCTTCGTTGATACGGCCTACTTCCGTCTCGTCCACTTTTCCTTTAAAGATCATATTGTTCATATCGGCTACCGTAGCGATTGTCGTACCGTCGTTGAAGGTATTGGACTGGATCACCGAGTTACCGACTTTGATAGGCACATCCAGAATCATACCGGTAATCGTAGAACGCACCTGTGTCGTACTGGAAGCAGTCGACCGTTTGGAAATACCTTCACGGATGATCTCGAGAGCGTCCTGTGCATTCTCGGCCTCTTCCTGCGCCTTTTTATAGTTGGCAAAGGAGGTTTCGTAGTCTTCTTTGGAGATGACCCCTTGTTTATGCAGTTCTTCGTCACGCTTGAAAGTGGCACTGATCTGGTCGAGGCTGATCTTGGCAACCCGTACGCGCGATTCGGCACTGTTCAACTGGACCATTTCGGGAATCACCTTGATACGTGCGATGATCTCTCCCTCTTTCACCATCTGTCCGGCTTCTTTCAGCAATTCGGAAATGATACCCGACATCTGCGGCTTGATAAGCACTTCATCGCGGGGTTCCACTTTTCCGGTTGCCACTGTTTTCGTCTCAATCGTGTCCCGGGAAGGGGTTACCACTTCGTAGACGGTAATGACGGGCTGTGCTTTCTTCCATAAGAAGTAGAAAGTGCCGATAACTGCTGCTCCTACAAGTACCAGGAATATGATCCGCAGGATTTTTTTTACGATACGATTCTTCATAATGATATCTTATTTTCAATTTTTAATTGCTTTTATTCTTCTCTGATTGCATCGATAGCCTTGATCTGCATCGCCCTCCAGGCAGGGATCAGCCCCGCCATCAAGCCGCTGAACAAGAGGATAACCGTAGCCGCCACCGCCGTCCCGATATGAATCTCCGGATTGGAGAAAAACGTGCCGTTCGACGAATCGCTTCCGCCACTTGCCAGGGCATTATTCACCACATCGAGCAGGAAGACCCCGACACTCAATCCGATCAGTCCGGCAAGAGAAGTCAAGAGCAGACTCTCACTCATGATCTGCGAAATAATATCGAACGGCTTTGCCCCGAGAGCACGTCGTACGCCGATCTCGCGTGTCCGCTCCCGGACAGTCACCATCATAATATTACTGACACCGATAATACCCGCCAGTAATGTTCCGATACCGACCAGCCAGACCAGGATATTAATGCCGGTAAACAAGAGGTCGAACGTCTCGAACTGCTTGGCGATGGTGAAACTGCTGATCGCATGCTCGTCCGTCGGCGAAATCTCGTTCTGCGAACGCAAAACGGTCTTTATGTCTTCCACCATCTTGTCGCAGGGATAACCATCGTCGGCCGTCGCACACAGGAACCAAAATTTATCGCCCTGGTTGGAAGCCTGCTGGAGCGTCTTGAACGGGAGCATCACACTCTCCTCCGTACGTCCACCGATCTGCGCGCGGGGCTTCGGCTTGATCACGCCGGCCACCTGGTAATAAATACCGTTCACCCGTATATATTGTCCGATCGGATCTTCATCGGGAGCAAAGAGTACTTCCCTCACAATACTGCCGATCAGGCACACTTTGCGCCGCTCGATCATGTCGATTTCATTCAGCAGGCGTCCTGCCAGGATATGCTGCGTCTCGATATTAAAATATTCGGAATAGACGCCACGCACGTTGTACGTACCGGCTTTCTGCCCTCTTACGACATTATTCTGTCCGCCCCACTGCATAATCATCGGCGAGAGATAGCGAACACCTTTCACCCGCTGGCGTATCGTCTCCAAATCGCGGTTACGCATCTGCCAGTAGCGGCCTTTCTTATATCCTTTATAGGGTTCACCGGTCCGTTCCGAGAAGAAGAAAGCCGAGTTGGTCGAGAAACCATCTACATTCTTCATGACCCCGTTCTTGAACGCGTTACCGGAGCCCAACAGAATCACTAACATCAGGATTCCCCAGAACACGCCGAAACCGGTCAGTATGCTACGGGTCTTATTACGGGTTATCGTCACCCATATCTCCACCCAACGATCTATATCAAACATGAACATAATATTGAATTATGATTTTTGAATTATGAATTATTCCTCTCGCATCGCCTCGATAGCCGTAATCTTGACTGCTTTACGTGCCGGGAAATAGCCTGCCAGCACTCCGGCGCCTACAATCAGAGCCGTAGCGGACAAGGCCACGCTCAGGTTTACCGTCGGGTTCAGGAAGATACTCATATCATCCTGTGAAACATTCTTTCCGGCATTCATCATTTCCATAACGGCATTGATCCCTTCCGTCAGTCCGATTCCCAGCACCATCCCCAAATAGCCGAACACCGCCGTAATCAGGATCGACTCGACAATGATCAGTTTCAGGATTGAAAAGGGAGTCGCCCCTATCGCTTTCCGGATACCGAACTCCCTTGTCCGTTCACGCACCGTTATCAGCATGATATTGCTCACACCCACGATTCCGGCCGTCAGCGTCCCGATACCGATCACCCAGATAAAAAGGGCGATACCGTTCAGCATGCCGTTCAGCATCATAAAGTCTTCGAGTGTGCTCCACATACCGATCGCCCTCCGGTCCTCCGGATCGAACTTATGGCGCAGCCCCATCTGCTGGCGGAACCGTTTCTCAAAAGCGTCATATTCTTCTTGCGTGGAAATACCGTTAATGGTAAAGATGATGTCATCCAGCCCGTATCCGGCATTGTATAAAGTCTGGGCCGTACTGAAAGGGATATAGGCCGGAGCGTTGTTGTCATTGTCCTCCGCTTTATAGACGCCTATCACCTGGTAAGCGACACTTCCGGCATTCACATATTTGCCGAGCGGGTCAGCCCCTTTAAAGAGCACCTCTTTCATACGGGGACTGAGAACGATCACCTTCCTCTTTTCCCGCACGTCTATATCATTGATAAAACGCCCGTTGCCAACCGTCATCTTGATATTGTCAATGATAGCCTTTGCCGGATGTACGCCGTTCAGGGAGTAGGCATTATATTCTTCGCCATACGAAAGCGTATCGCCCCGGCTGATGTTTGCCGTAATCAAATCCACCTCAGGATTTTCACGCGGTATGGCGACCAGATCTTCATCCTTATATTCGATCCGCCGGTTCGTCTGCATTCCCTGATAAGGTTTGCTTGTGTAGCGCGGCCATGTCTGTACCCGGTTCATACTGAAGTTACGGAAGTTAGACATGATCCCATTCTTCATCCCGTTTCCGGCACCTAACAGGACAATCAGCATAAAGATGCCCCATGCCACCGAAAAACCGGTCAGGAACGTACGGAGCTTATTCTTTTTGATCGTGCTCCATATCTCGCGGAAGTTGTCAAAATCAAACATGGCCCCGTCCTTTTTCGATTGTTTCTATCAGACCGTCTTTCACTCGGATAATGCGGTCTGTGGCATCTGCCACGGACTGTTCGTGCGTGACGATTACCATCGTCAGCCCTTCCTCGTTTACATTACGGAGAAGTTCCATCACCTCGACTGTCGTCTTACTGTCGAGCGCTCCGGTCGGTTCGTCCGCCAGGATCACCTGTGGTTTGGCAATCAGGGCGCGGGCTATGGCGACACGCTGTTTCTGTCCGCCGGACATTTCGCTCGGCATATGTTCCGCCCAGTCTCTCAGACCGACCATATCCAGATATTCCATCGCCATCGCGTTTCTCTTCTTGCGGTTCATTCCCTGATAGTACAAGGGCAGAGCGACATTCTCCATCGCATTCTTGAATGAAATCAGATTAAAGGACTGGAAGATGAAACCGATCATCCGGTTACGCAGTTCTGCCGCACGGGTTTCGCTCAGATTGCGGATCAACTGCCCGTTTAAGGTGTAAGTTCCCGTATCGTATGTATCCAGTATTCCCAAAATATTCAGCAAGGTGGATTTTCCCGATCCTGATGCCCCCATAATAGAGACCATCTCTCCCTTTTCTATATCCAAGTCTATGCCTTTCAAGACGTGCAGCGGTGCACCATTGAAATACGTTTTGTTAATTCCTTCCAGATGAATCATGATATTTGTAGTTGCTTTTATCTATTAGACGAACATTTTGAAAAATCGTTACACAAAAAGGAAACTATTTTGTTATTTATTGCCACAAATATAGGTCCTAACAAAATACCTTGTATCACATAGTACTGATTATTACAATATATTAACAACCCGATGCAAGGCCGGGAGAAGCGGACTTCCTACATCAGACCGGCGGCCTGCCGTAGAAAAACCAGCCAACTGCCTTGTTATTCCGATTGTCCCGGCACCTAATTCCGGCCGCCTCCCATCCAATCCTTGTCCGACCCGGGTCGA
>ERZ791875.1361-NODE-1361-length-16679-cov-2.924988_pt1 | contig 16679 bp, 10 predicted proteins | sample MGYA00510278_ERZ791875 | MGnify/ENA primary metagenome ERZ791875 (study PRJEB30046, sample SAMN00792078) | human gut metagenome | study: EMG produced TPA metagenomics assembly of the A metagenome-wide association study of gut microbiota in type 2...
AATTGAGTTTAGTTATAATTGTTTAATCTGTAAACTGATTTCAGGAAAGGTCACAGATTATCGGTAATCATTTCTCAAACAAAGTCACTTTCGATTTGAATTTACACAGTCCATCCAACGCCTTGGAAAGTTATTACGATATCGCCAATCGTTACTTTCAAATATTCAACTATGTAAAAAATGACGAAAGCACTGAAGTCCATACAGTCTCCAACGTTCTTCCTTTTACCCTTTATTCTTCATTTGAATACTTATCCAAATTCCGCCTTTGCCGGTGGATTTATCAGAATGGGCAAAAAGTACCAAAGTCTTTATCGGAGATGCACGTAGAAGACCGGATAGTGGATGTACATAAACACCTAAGCGAGGCTACAAAACAATGCAAAAAGACCTATTTTATCTGGGATACCAATATTTTTCTCACGTTCATAGAAGAGATTAAATATTTTGCCTGCCTCAACCTGATTTCGCAAGATGACATCATTCACATAAAAGAAGAGCTCCATCATTTGCTTGATTCTATGGAGGCATTATCGATCAAAGGTCAATTTAGGGAAAACAAGGAAGTCTATATCTATCTGTCCAATATCCATTTCGAAGCGACATACAGTTACATCGAAAAGAAAGATTTTCAAATCAGCATGATACGAGTCTATTCCATCAACTCGATGGATTCGCAAAGTCCGCACATCTGCCAAATGCAGCGCAATTGGATCCAATCTTTAAAACGGCATTCCGTTCTGATATCAGGAAGTGGAGAAGCACAGCGTATTCCTTTCCTCAAAAAACAGCATGAGATAATAGACACTTTATAAAAACATACATAGGAATCGTTTTTAAATAATGGCAAGCAATATTGGCAAATAATCTCTCAGATCTACACGCAGCAATTTCAGCGCTTGTTGGATACGATAGTCTACTGTTTTTGATGAGACATTCAGTTGACTTGCTATTTCGCCATAAGTCAAATGTTGGAAACGATTCATTTCAAAAGCTTCCCGATAGCTATTAGGCAAACGTTGCAGTGCCTCCTCTATTTTCCGGCTCAACTCCTCCACGATATAAAAGTCAGGATCTTCATATCGTAACTGTTGGTCATCATATAAAGTATTCACTATTCTTTGCTTGATTTCATTGCGACTGATCAATGTCAGACAACGGTTCTTCACTGCTTTGAACAAGTAACTTTTCGGAGAAATCTCAAACGTATGCATCTCCCGGTTCTCCCACAGCCAAACCATCACATCCTGCACAATCTCCTGACCATCGTCATACTCCACAAACTGTCGTGCATAAGCACATAAGGAAGGGTAATATTTCAGAAATAAAACATCGAACGCTTTCTCATCTCCTTTAGTTAAATATTGAAAAAGAGATTCATCAGTTGTATATTGAATTTCATGTAGCATTAGAATCATGTATTTAAAATCAACAATCACAGGCCTCATCTACCAGATGCAACAAATGTAATCTTTTATCTCAAAAAAACAATCACAAAAAAATAAATAAAAAAATCCGGTTTCTGTTTAGGAGGTTTCCTTTCCTATCAGTCATATATATAAAAAGGAGAAAATGGAAGAACACATACATATAGATGAAACAACTCTTTTGAACTATTTTACAGGCTCAGTCTCTTTATCTGAAAAAGATATAATCAAACAGTGGATTGAGCAATCTGAAGAAAACAAAAAGTTGGCACGGGACATACAATCAATTTGTCTTGCATCCGAGGCACTAAATACGATTAAACTTACAGATGCTTCCGCATCCCTGAAAACAGTAAAGAGAAAAATCAAACAACGCAAAAGGGCAGGTCTTTTTATCTGGCTCCAGCGTATTGCTGCAATCCTGTTCATTCCATTGTTATTGGTCTCCGCCTATTATTGGCTGAGAGAAGAACCCGTAGAATATATGGAGTTCACAACAACTCCGGGTATGATCACATCCATCGACTTGCCCGATGGCAGTAAAGTGTGGTTAAATTCAGGTTCCAAGTTAATCCGTCCGCTAAAATTCACTGGCAAAACCCGTGAAGTCAGTCTTACCGGTGAAGCTTATTTCCAGATAGCGAAAGATCCTGACAAGAGATTTATCGTATCTTCCGGTGAGGATTTAAAAGTTGAAGTTTGGGGTACCAAATTCAACATTGAAGCATATGAAGATGAGAATTACATTGCAACAACCTTGGAAGAAGGTTCTGTTCGCCTTTTATATAAAACGGAAGACAAAAAGTTAAACACTTTAGTCATGCATCCGAACCAAAAAGTGATTTATTGTAAAAATACAGGAGAAGCAAAGAAAAAGGAAACATTCGTCTCAAGCGAAATTGCATGGAAAGAGGGTAAGATTGTTTTAAGAGATACTCCGTTAGAGGCTGTTTTGAAAAAACTAAGCCACCGTTTCAATGTAGATTTTATAATAGAAAGGGAAGCAATAAAGAAAAGTTCTTTCACAGGTACATTCGATACCCAACAGTTAATTCAAATATTGGAGCATTTCCGAATAGCATCCGGCATCCAATATCGTATAATAGAACCGGAACCTGGAGAAAAGACTATTCAAACGAAAAGCAAAGTTGTACTTTACTAAATATCTAACATTATTAATCTTTAAAAGAACAAAACATGAAAGCACGTCCTCCTTAAAAGCAAAACACACGAGAAAATATTGGCGTATTTCCTCGTGTGAAAAACAAAAGGTCCACCTGTTTGGCGACAGGTCTCACTTATCTATTTTATCATTTTAAAACAGTACAAAATTATGACAAATTATTTTAGCATCCAATACTTTAGGGTGGTAAAATCACCATTTGCTATCTTAAAGAAAATACCACTATTTATGAGACTATCCATCCTTATGTTATTTGTGTCGATAGGATTGGTATTTGCAGAAAACAGCTACAGTCAATCCACCTTGTTATCCTTGGATATAAAGAACCAAACAGTACAAAACGTACTGGACGAAATCGAGAAGCAATCCGAGTTTCACTTCTTCTACAACAACAAACAAGTGAACACCAGCCGCATTGTTTCGATAAAGAGTAGTAACAAAAACGTCTTTTCCATTCTGAATGAACTCTTCAAAGGAACGGACATCCGCTATTCGGTAATGGAGAAAAGTATTATTTTATCAACCGGTTCTCCGGGAGTAACGACTTCACAACAATCAGGCAAAACAATTTCAGGTATTGTAACAGATATCAATAATGAGCCTATAATTGGAGCAAATGTGTCCGTTAAAGGAACAACAATCGGTACAATAACCAATGCTGATGGCCATTATACACTGTCTGCGATTCCAGAAAAAGCCATTCTTGTGTTTTCTTTTGTCGGAATGAAAACACAAGAAGTTCCTGCCGGCAATAAAACGACCTTCAATATTGCATTAGAGGAAACAGCGATAGGTTTAGGCGAAGTCGTTGCAATCGGATACGGAACAACCAAAAAAGCGACAATCACAGGTTCCATTGCATCTATGAAGGGAGACAAGTTAAAATCTATCCCTGCTAATAACTTCACAAATGCATTAGCTGGTAAATTCGCCGGATTAACGGCTGTCACAACTTCCGGACAGCCCGGTTCTGACAATTCCACTTTAAGAATACGCGGTTCCAATACTCTGGGAGATAATAATCCATTAGTAGTAGTTGATGGTATTGCGGGACGAGATATGAATCGACTGAACCCTGCAGATGTAGAAAGTATTACAGTTCTCAAAGATGCCTCAGCTGCCATTTATGGAGCACAGGCTGCAAATGGAGTAATTCTTGTCACAACCAAACGAGGCATTATAGGTAAACCTGTTATCAATGTAAACGTTAGGCAGGGTTGGGCAACTCCAACCATTGTTCCAGAATGGGCAGATGCAGCAACCTACGCACAGGCACTTAATGAAATTGATTTATATGCCAACCGTCAGCCAAGATATACAGATGAAGATATTAAGCTATTCGCAGATGGTTCCGATCCTTGGGGACATCCCAATACAGATTGGTATGATTTAGTTTTCAAGAAATTCACACCGCAAACATATGTAGATGCATCTTTACGTGGGGGTAGCGAAAGAGTAAAATATTTTGTATCTGCCGGATTCAATTATCAAAAAGGAATCTTCCAACGTAGTGCAAACAGCTATCGACAGATGGATATAAGAAGTAATCTGGATGCGAAGGTTACCAAATATATCAATCTTGGTATCGATCTGGCAGCCCGACAGGAAAATCGTAATAACTCTACGGCAGCGTTAAGTGAACTACTTCGCTATGGAATGGGACGTCCTAATAGAGTTGCTTTTTATGGCGAATATCCTGCGTCTGGGTATGAAGGAGGAATGAATCCTGCCGTTGTTGCTACAAATGCAACAGGCTATGATCGCAATATAAGCTATATATTAACAAGTAACATAAAGTTGGATATCACAATCCCGGGTATAGAAGGATTAACTGTTACCGGTAATGTCGCATTCGATAAATTTATCAGAAACCAAAAAACATGGAAAACACCATGGACTCTTTACTCTTGGGATGGTAAAACGCTTGATTCTAACAATATGCCTGTTGTTTCAGGCGCATCATCAGGATATTCATCCCCCAGTTTAAATCAATATATGCAAGATGATCATGGTTTGACCTTAAATGCATTAGTGAATTACTCTCATACGTTTGCCCAAACACACGGATTAAAGGCGATGATTGGTTTCGAAAGAAAAACAGGAGAGTCCATGAATTTTTCTGCCTACCGGACTTATTTTGCTTCCACATTGATTGACGAATTATTTGCCGGAGGGGATCTTGATAAAACCAATACAGGCTCTGCCAGCCATGATGCCCGTATTAATTATTTCGGCCGATTTAATTACGACTATTCATCCAAATATTTAGTTGAATTTGTATTCCGTTATGATGGTTCTTATATTTTCCCAAAAGGAAAACAATACGGTTTTTTCCCTTCTGTTTCATTAGGGTGGGTTATCTCTGAAGAAAACTTCTGGAAAGAAAAACTTGCCTTTATCAACTCTTTCAAACTTCGTGGGTCATGGGGTCAAACAGGTAATGACCGGGTAAGTCCTTACCAATATCTGGCCAGTTATGGTTTTGATAACTCAGCCGCAGGAAACATGCACAGTCCGAAAGACTCCAAAAATACAACTGTTTTCGATGGGAATACAGAAGCTAAATTCCTCCAAGAATTAAGAATACCTAATCCGTCTATTACTTGGGAAGTCGCAAACCAAAGCAATGTCGGTTTTGACCTGCAAACATTAAATGGTAGTTTAAGAATATCAGTTGATTATTTTCATAATATCCGTTCCAATATTTTATGCTACCGTAATGCTTCCATACCAGCGACAGCGGGGTTGACTCTTCCCCGTGAAAATATAGGGAAAGTAAAAAACCAAGGATTTGAATTTGATATCGCATACAATAACAATATTGGGGATTTCACTTATCAAATCGGCCTTAATGGAGGCTTTTCCAAAAGTAAAATTATCTTCTGGGACGAATCACCCAATATTCCAGATTATCAACGAGCAACAGGAAAGCCTATCAACCCAAGTCTAATCGGAGATAATTCAGCAGGCTTGTATTATGAAGCAATTGGTATCTTCAAAGATGAAGCAGATCTCGAAAGATATCCGCACTGGCAAGGGGCAAAACCTGGAGATATTATTTTCAGAGATGTGAACGGAGATAATAAAATCGATGGGCTCGATCGTGTCAGATCAGACAAGACCAATATTCCGACACTGACAGGAGGGCTAAATATTGATCTTGGATATAAAGACTTTTATTTAACTATAGGCTTCCAAGGTGCAGCCGGAGCCACTCGATATCATGAAGTGGAATCCGGTGAAGCTGGTAATTTCTCTATGGAAGATTTAGAAGGCAGATGGACACCGACTAATACAAATGCATCAAAACCCAGAGTCGGGAACTACAGATCCGAATATTGGAACCAAACACAAACAGGTCCTAATACTTACTGGAACAGAAAATCAGATTACATCAGATTAAAAAATTTGGAACTCGGTTATAACATGCCACAAAAATTATACAGCAAATTAGGTATAGAAAGTACACGTATATATTTCAGTGGAATGAATTTATTCACTATCTGCGGCATGAAAACTTTTGATCCGGAAACGACTTCAGCAGTCGCATATCCACTTAATAAGATATATAGTATTGGATTAGCATTAACGTTTTAAAAACATACGAATATGAAAGGTTTTAAATATTTTTCAACAGTACTTCTTTTCATGGGAATACTTACCATCTCATGTTCTGATGATGCACTCGTCCTAAAACCATTAGGGGAGTACTCAGAAACCGATGTATGGAAAGATCCTGCTTTATCAGAATTATTCATTAATGGTATTTACGATGCAATGGATATTCCATATGCTAAATATATGCAAATGTGCTTTGTTGATGAAGGGCACCGTCGTGACAACAGTGATGTTATGAATTTCAACAATTGTGTCTTAAACCCGGATAATATACCAGGGTGGACCAAAGGAGAAGGACATCCACGTATGATATGGGATCAACTCTATACTATTGTTCGTAAATGTAACATATCTCTAACAGGTATTGATAAATTACCGGATGATAATACCCTCATTGATGGTAAAACAAAAAAAGAGCGTTTGAAAGGAGAAGCCTATTTTTTAAGAGCATGGACTTATCTTTATCTAACCAATCTTTATGGAGGAGTTCCCATTGTAGACAAAGTATATCAATTAGGAGATGATTACAATATTGCCAGAAGTTCTTATGAAGATTGTATCAAGTTCATTTCTGAGGATTGTGACAAAGCCGCTGAATTATTACCTCTTACTCATAGTGGTAGCAACAATGGCCGAGCAACCAAAGGAGCCGCACTCGCTTTAAAATCACGCATATTGCTTTATGCAGCCAGCGATTTACATAACTCTTTCAATTTTGAGAATTACGAAAAACCAGAATATTTAAAATATACCACTGGTTCTCAAAACAGCAGATGGAAAGCAGCCAAAGACGCCGCTAAAGCAGTAATAGATATGCATCTATACGATCTATTCAAAGCAAATCCATCTCCGACAGATTCTATTGCACAGAATATTACAGATCTTTTCCTGGCACCTAAAGCTACGGAAGAAGATATTTTTATAAGATATTTTACCTCCAGACTAGTACCTTATAACAATAACATATTAAATAATAATACACCTAACGGATATCATGGAGGAGGTAACAACTGTCCTATCGGAGAAATTGTTGATGAATATGAAATGCGCTCTGGCATACCTTTCAGCTGGGATAATCCTGAACATGCTAAGACTCCATACAAAGATAGAGATCCTCGTTTCTATGCATCAATCCTTTATGAAGGGGCTAAATGGAGAACTCGGACAGCTGACGTTATCAGTATAGAGCCTAATGGAATTATCAGTATTGGGAATAAAGAAATCTGGAATACTGAAAAGAATGAAATGCAATTATGGTATGGACCAGACGGACGAAATAGTACCGTTTCCGCTTTTGAAGGAGGCTATACAGGATATTATCTTCGCAAGTTTTTGGATCCATCAATGGATGGGCAATATCAAGATATTGCGCAAGATACACCTTGGAGACATATCCGCTATGCTGAAGTATTACTTAATTACGCGGAAGCATGCATTGAATTAGGGGAATATGATGAAGCAAAAATATACTTGAATAAAATAAGAAAAAGAGCTGGCATGCCTGATATTACAGCTACAGGAGTCGAATTACGAGAATGTTGTCGACATGAAAGACGTGTCGAATTGGCATTCGAAGATCATCGTATGTGGGATGTACGTCGTTGGGCTATTGGACCACAGGCATATAAACCTGTTCATGGTGTTACTATTATATATAAAATGGATCAGGAAACACATGTTACAGATGAAATCCCTACAATAACCCCTTATGAATTTGAAAAAAGGACATGGTTAGACAAAGCTTATTTTTTCCCTATCCCACGAACAGAAATGAATAGGAATTCATTGCTAATTCAAAATCCCGGATATGAATAATTCTGTTTTTATTATCATAATCAACAAGTTGAACAAATAAATAATTATAATATGGAAAGAAGAGATTTCTTAAAAAGCGCGGCAGTATTAACAGCTGGCTTTACAACTAACACACATATATTTGGTACAGTAACGTCCTCACATAAAACAGGAGCAAATGATAAAGTACGAATGGGATTCATCGGGGTGGGAAACAGAGGCTCCGAACTATTAGGATTGTTTATGCAACAACCAGATTGCGAGGTAGCCGCCTTATGTGACATCTATGAGCCCTATCTTCACAGAGATAGAAGTAAAGTCAATGAACGATGGCTAAAAGATCTCACAGACAAGATTCCAAAGATGGGTGAAAAATTTCCTAAGCAGCCCAAATTGTATTCTGACTTCAGGAAACTACTTGACGATAAAGATATAGATGCCGTATGTATTGCAACACCCGACCATTGGCATGCTTATATCACCATTGCAGCTATTAAAGCAGGAAAGGATGTCTACTGCGAAAAACCCCTGACCAGCACTTTAAGGGAAGGGCGAAAAATGGTAGAAGCACAAGCTGCCAGCAAACAAGTGGTAGCCGTTGGTATTAACCGTCGTGGAAATATAGCTTATCAAAAATTAGTAGCAGAAATCCATGCTGGCAGAATCGGACAAATAACAGTTGGCCGAGCAGCTCATATCAGCAATTTGTTTCCGAATGGTATCGGTAAAATGCAACCGGAAGAACCTCCCAAAGATTTCAATTGGGATATGTGGTTAGGTCCGCGCGCATACCGTCCTTACCAGTATAATATCGCACCTTATAAATTTCGTTGGTGGAGAGATTATTCCTCTCAAATGGGGAATTGGGGAGTACATCACTTAGATGCACTACGTTGGCTAATGAATGAGACTGCACCGACTTACATTTCTGCCCATGGAGGTAAATACGTTTTAAATCATGATGCAGATATAGATGACACTGCATTCGTGACATTTGAATTTGCATCTGGTAAAATTATCACCTATAGCATTATGGAAACGACAAGCGGCGGTATGTTCCCTTATGGAGAATTGGAGTTAAGAGGTACAGACGGAATTGCTTATGCATATGAAGGAGGATACCGTATCCGACCCACATCGCCAGGACAATTCCAAAATTGGAATAAGCATTTTGATGAAATATCATTCGATAATAAAATGAAACTATTAGGAGATGCCAGTAGTGCAGATAGTACAACCGGACTAATACGAGATTTTCTTGATTGTGTTAAATCCAGACAAACTCCTTTATGCCCATTGGAAGAAGGGCATCGATCAACAAGTTTTGCACATCTTGCCAATATTGCATTAGCAACAAAGGAGCGCTTACATTGGGACGCCGTAAATGAACGTTTCCTTAATTCAGAAAAAGCAAACGAAATGCTGGGATATGAATATCGAAGACCTTGGACTATTTAGCTTTTTGGTTATGAATAATTCTAGAAGAAGTTTTATTAAGACCAGTGTTACATTGGCAACGGGGGCTATTTTAGCCCCCAATACCTACGCAAAAAAGGTTTATAATCCAATAATATCTAACATTCCCGGTAATAAAGTAAACTCCCAAACAATATGTGTATTTACAAAATGCTTGCAATATCTAAATTATGAACGACTCGCTCAAACTCTTGCAAAAGCGGGCTATAACGGAGCTGATTTATCTGTTCGCGATGGTGGACACGTACAACCTGAAAAGGTAAAAAGTGATCTGCCACGTTTAGTAAAAACACTCCAAAAAGAAGGTATATCGACACCCATGATGGTAACAACAATCATTGACGCAAAAGATAAATATACAGAATCTATTCTTGCTACAGCAGCAGAAATGGGTATACAGCATTATCGAATGGGGTATATAAATTATGATAAAACAAAAACAATACCTCAGAATATAGATATAGTGAAGAGATCTTTTGAACAGCTTGAAAAACTTAATCGTAAATATGATATACATGGATCTTATCAGAATCATTCAGGAACCCGAGTTGGCGGTCCTGTCTGGGATTTATACTTACTGGTAAAAGATCTGGATCCACAATATATCGGGGTACAATATGATATTCGTCATGCAATATGCGAAGGTGGCCAATCTTGGTCATTAGGGATGGAATTGCTTGCTCCTTGGATTAAAAGCTGTCCAATCAAAGATTTTATCTGGCAAAAAACGGGGAATCATTGGCAAATACAAGACATGCCTTTAGGCTATGGAATGGTTGATTTTGATGCTTTTCTCCGTAAATACGTAGAATTAAAACTTTCCGGTCCATTCAGTATTCATTTAGAATATGACTTGGGAGGAGCCGACAAAGGTAGTCGGACACCGACAATGAGTCATGAAAAAATAGCACACTGCCTAAAACAGGATATTGACTGGTTTCGCGAAAAGTTGAAAGAACACAATTTAGATTAATCGATCATGAACAGAAGAAACTTTATAAAACACAGCAGCTTCTTTGCCGCGACCAGCAGCTTGGCTTTTGCTGCGCAGAGCTGTTCGCCACCAGCCAAAGAAGATACTCTTCCTTCGGGAAAAAGTAAGACAATAGGGACAAAATCCACATTTATCGGAATTCCCGGGGAGAAAAAAATAAAGATTATTGAGACGAATGCCAATTTCGAACGGGAGCCTTTAATACGTCCATTCGGATTTAAAGGGGGAGCGATGAAAGAGATCTGGCAAACGGCGGCATTGCTCGGAAGTGAAAATGGATACAGGAAATTCGGAATATGTACCCAAAACGTCCTTTGGAGTGATCCGGCAGTTTTCGAGGTACACTCTGAAAGCGCGGGTAATGCATTGATGTATAACATTACAACTCGGGCCTTGCAGATGATAGAAGGGGAAACATTTTCCAATCCGGTCCAATTGCAGGAAGATATATTGGACGAATTATGGGAATATGGAAAAAAGATCACAGGAAACCCAGATTTAAAAGAGACATTTATCCTGAATGCATTAGTCGGAATAGACAATGCAGCGTGGTTGCTTTATTGTGCCGAAAATGGGATTAACAATTTCGACGATATGGTTCCGGTTGCCTATCGCCCATGTCTTTCCAATCATCATAATAAGGTTGCATGTATTCCTCTTATGGCTTACAATATCCCGGTCCAAGAAATAAAAGACACGGTAGATGCCGGATACTTTTTTATGAAAATAAAAATCGGGCAGGCTGGCACACAAGAAGAGATGGTCGAAAAAGACATGAAACGGCTAAGTGAGATACATGCTGCGATCGGGAATGCCCGCACTTCATATACAGAATCGGGAAAACTACCTTATTACTTCGATGCAAACGGCCGATACGAGAAAAAAGAAACCATGTTACGTTTCCTCGACCATGCAAAAAAAATCGGTGCATTCGATCAAATTGCGATTATAGAAGAACCGTTCGCCGAAGAAAAAATGTATGATGTAAGTGATATGGGAGTACGTATCGTGTCAGATGAGACTGCACATACCGACAAACATGCATTGGAAAGAATCCGATTGGGATATTCAGCTATCGCCTTGAAACCAATAGCTAAAACGATGAGCATGTCCATGAAAGTTGCCCAGTTAGCGTACGATAATAATATACCTTGTTTCTGTGCGGATCTGACAGTTAATCCGATCCTGGTAGAGTGGAATAAAATTGTGGCTTCACGTTTAAACGCTTTCCCTGGAATAAAAGGAGGGCTCGGACTGGTAGAAAGTAACGGACATCAAAATTATGCTCAGTGGGATAAAATGCTGACATATAATCCGACAGCCGATAAATCGTGGGCTAAAGTCAACAAAGGGACTTTCGTTCTTGATGATGATTATTTTGCTGAAAGCGGGGGAATATTTGAACAATCGCCTCATTATGCAGCTTGGTTTCCTCCACAAATATAGAAGGCATAATTGTTTAGGTTATTAACCGTTTATCAATTATTCGTCAAATAAAAGGTATCGAATTATGAACCAATCACTATAATTCGATACCTTTGTTACATAAAAACATAATCTAAACACATATTGAAATGAAACAACTTCTTATTACCCTTGCGCTTGTGTTCGGTTGTCTGCAATCAGGCTATGCGCAGAAGCCGACTTTGCAGTTCAACAAAGACGGCAAATTTAAAATCGTACAATTCACGGATGTACATTACATTCATGGAAATCCCAAATCGGCAATATCCATCGAACGGATCAATGAGGTACTGGACGCCGAGAAACCGGATCTGGTTCTTTTTACCGGAGATGTCATCTATGGGCAGCCGGCAGAAGAAGGGATGCGCACGATACTGAACTTAGCCGCAGACCACAAAATTCCTTTCGGAGTCACATTCGGAAATCATGATAACGAACAAGGACTTACCCGTACCCAGTTGTTCGATATCATTCAGACAATACCCTACAATCTGACCGATTCCGTAGCCGGAGTCGTAGGAGCTACGAACTTCATTCTTCCGCTGAAATCGTCCGACGGGAAAAAGGATGCAGCAATCCTTTATTGTCTGGATTCACATTCTTACTCACAAATCAAGGGTATAGGCGGATACGACTATATCAAGTTCGACCAGATACAATGGTACCGTGAGAACAGCGCCAAATATACGAAACAGAACGGCGGCAATCCCCTACCCTCATTAGCGTTCTTCCACATCGCCCTGCCGGAATACAACCAGGCGGCGGCAGACGAAACTGCTATTTTAATAGGAACACGCAAGGAAAAAGCCTGTGCGCCCCAACTCAACTCCGGCATGTTTACATCCATGAAAGAAATGGGAGACATCTTAGGCGTATTTGTCGGCCATGATCATGATGACGACTACGCCGTTTACTGGAAAGGCATCCTGTTGGCCTACGGTCGTTATACAGGTGGAGACACTGTGTATAACAACCTGGCCAACGGCGCCCGCGTAATCGAAATGACCGAAGGTGAAAAGAACTTCAAAACCTGGATACGCCTGAAAGGTGGCGAAATCATCAACACCGTAAACTATCCTTCGGACTTTATCAAGAAGAAAGATTAGGCTTTAGCACGACTCCCAAACTCTTCTTCCCGTCCATCTTGATGACGATCGGTGCATCGAGGTGGACGTGACGGAGATATTCTGTTTCTTCTACGGCTGGCTGGGAATTCAGATATTCTTCATCGAACCAGCCATCTCCTTTAAACGGGTTAATAGTAAAGTAGCCAACACCGAATGAAGTCAGATTCTGGAAGAAGTGCGTGCCCTGGCTCGGATCGACGCGATAGTTTTCCAGTCCGCATTCCACAATGACGCGGGCATTACTGATATGCGGCCATTTCACCGGAATTCCCAACCAGGAATCACTGCTTCCCCAACGACCGGGACCAACCAGGACATAATTCTTTTCCCCTTCGGTAAACTGACGGTTCATCTTCTCTATTTCAGAAGCAATCAACTGGTTATTGGAAGAGCTGAAAGCGCCGGTCTTTACATATATAATATCCTGCACATCTGTCACGATGCCATGTCCCAGCACACTGGTAGACGACAGTATCGTATCAGCCTGTTCAACCTGCGTCAGGTCTTCTTCCATCACCTCCTTATTATCCACGATCGGACGCACCTGCAACAGATAGAAAGTAGCCCGTTCCGGATTCTCCGGATCAATGTTCACGGCAAACTCTATTTCGATCGGACGTCCCATTTCGTCCTGTCCGACATGCAAAATCTGGTCAAGCGTCTCTGCCAACGGGAAAACGTCGTGCTGGAGAATGTTCACAAAAGACAATATCTTACGGCCACCGGGATAATAACCGTCACGGATTATCTGATCATAAGGATCATAAGTAGATACAATGAATTTCAGCGAACCGTCCGCATCCGCATCTTTCAGATTCAGGCGAAGCAGATTAAAAGAATCATCTACGGAGAATTGCTCCGTCAAATTCTTCAAGTCAAGTGCATAATAGCGGGTTTGCGTTTCGCGAAGAGCAAAATCCATCGTACTCATTTGCAATATATTATGCGGATGACGAGGAGAAAAGCGCAACGTCTGCCCTCCGTCCACAATGTATTTACCAAGACCTAAAGCGATATTGGCAATCCCGTCTTCCGCTTTTTCATTACCTATCGGGTAGAAATTCAGCGAACGCGCCACACCCGAAATTGTCGGATAGAAACGGTCATTATAGCGGTTACCTACGACTTCCTGCAAAACAATCGCCATTTTCTCCTGGTCGATAAGATTCGATGTTGCTGTCATATAAGCTTTACTGTCACGATAAAAAACAGAAGCATAAACCGCCTTGATCGCATCGCTTAACGTCCGGAGCATATCATATTTATCCTCCAGTTTAGGTATCATATAGGTAGAATAAATGCCTGCGAACGGCTGATAGTGGGAATCCTCCAAAAGGCTGGACGAACGGACTGCAATCGGGCTTTTGACGACATCAAAGAAAGCCATCAAATCTTCGATCAGGCGGGCCGGTAAACTGGCACGCAGGAAGTATTTCAAGATCGTCTCGTCATCCGCATCACTCAAAGCAACCGGATATAGCTCATTCGTATCCATGAACTCGTCAAAGATATCGGTACAGATCACGACTGTCTTTGGAATGGTTACGGCAAAATGTTCGTGCTCCAGATCAGGATAACGCTTCACCATGGCACCGATAAACGCCAAGCCTCTCCCCTTTCCTCCGAGCGACCCGTCTCCTATGCGGGCGAAATTACTGTATTCGTCGAAACGTTCTTTCTGGTAGACAGCCACGACACCGGAGTTCTTCATCCGCCGGTATTGCACGATAAGATCGAAAATCAACTGCCGTGCCTCATCCATATCCTTATAATCGCTCACGTCCACGCGTTTCAATACCTCTGCCGGCGGAAACATGGCGCGGGAATAGAAGAAACGGGAGAAATGATTGCGGCTTAGGTGATAGACAAGCGAATCATCGGGAATCTGGAATACTTTCTTCTGCAAGTCCTTCAAGTCCTTAATACGCATGATCTCTTCCTTCGTCTGCGGGTTCAGGATGACAAAGTCGCCGAAACCAAACCGCTGCATGATCTTCTTCCTGAGGTCCTGCGGATAGCTCTTGGAGTTTTTATCGATAAAAGATGCTCCTAACTCCTTTGCATATACTTTATTAGTTGCCTCGGACGATTCGAGCACGAAAGGGATGATCAAACCGGTCTTCCTCACATACTGTCCGAACTTATAGCCGGCATACGGGTCTTTCACGCCATCGTGCATGAAACTCATGTCCGAAATGATCCCCAGCATATTGTCGCGATACTGGTTAAAGATGCGTACAGCCTCCTCATAAGTACGCGCCAGCTTGATTTTAGGACGCCCGCGCATACGGAGCGTACGTTGATGATCGTTCAACGCCTCCTTGGCAAACATCTGGCTCTGTTCCAATACGAACTTATACAGATGCGGCAAAGCGGAAGAATAGAAGCGGATGGAATCTTCCACCAGCAGGATAATCTGCACACCGACACTTGCCGTATCATCCGGCGCATTCATCTTGTCCTCAATCAGCTTGATGATGGCAAGCAGCAACTCTGCATTTCCCAACCAGCTGAACACATAGTCGATCGCACTCAAGTCCTCATTCGCAATCCGCTTGGACACCTCTTTCGAGAAAGGCGTCAGGACTACGATCGGTATATTGGGATAATGAATCTTGATTTCCGTTGCCGCCGCAAAAATGTCACGGTTATCCATATTCGGCATACAGATGATCAGTTCGAAGTTACGGTCTTTCAATTCGGCAAGTGCCTCCTCCTCTGTAGTCACCTGCGTAAACCGGGGCGGATAACGAAGGCTGAGAGAGGTATATTCGTTGAAGATCTGCTCGTCTACACGCCCGTCGTCTTCCAGCATGAAGGCATCATATTTAGTAGCTATAAGCAATACATTATATATACGCTTATTCATTAGATTGGCGAACGATGTGTCTTTGAACACAAGGTTTTTAAAGTCCGGTATTCCGCTCATGATGATTTTTATAGAATTAACTCCCCAAATGTAAGGAAAAAAACAATTCACAGGTAGTTTGCTCCTGAATTTGAGCCAACCGCTTCCGGAGAAGTACCAGAACAACGCTTGAAAAACATTGTTCAATAACATAGAAAACAACTATCAAAAAGTAAGCAAAATACTTTGCCAACCCAGGTTATTGCCTACATTTGCAAACAGAATGTTATCTAAAAAAGAAATTATATACTATGAAGACAGAAGTCATCTTATCAGCATTGGAAGCAAAACATCCGGGCGAAAAGGAGTATTTGCAAGCAGTAAAAGAAGTTCTTCTTTCAATTGAAGAAGTGTACAACCAGCATCCCGAATTCGAGAAAGCTAAAATCATCGAACGGTTGGTTGAGCCGGAACGTATTTTCACTTTCCGTGTACCCTGGGTAGACGACAAGGGAGAAATACAAGTGAACCTGGGATATCGCGTACAATTCAACAATGCGATCGGCCCGTACAAGGGAGGTATCCGTTTCCATCCTTCGGTAAACCTGTCCATCCTTAAGTTCTTAGGCTTTGAACAAACTTTTAAGAATGCATTGACAACATTGCCGATGGGTGGTGGCAAAGGCGGTTCCGACTTCGCTCCCCGTGGTAAGAGTGACGCTGAAATCATGCGTTTCTGCCAGGCATT
>ERZ791875.1374-NODE-1374-length-16531-cov-2.972141_pt1 | contig 16531 bp, 8 predicted proteins | sample MGYA00510278_ERZ791875 | MGnify/ENA primary metagenome ERZ791875 (study PRJEB30046, sample SAMN00792078) | human gut metagenome | study: EMG produced TPA metagenomics assembly of the A metagenome-wide association study of gut microbiota in type 2...
AGACGCCATGATGTCCAGGTATTGTTTCACTTTCTCTTTTCCGAAGAAGTGGCGTCTTTCGTGGAGCATGAAACCGCGCCAGCCGTAACGCGGCTGATCCTGTATCTTGCAGGCGCGTACGCTGCCTTTACCGAAACGGGAGAGTTGCAACAGGGCTTCCTTGGCATAGAACAGTCCGGATTCGGAAGAGGCTTGCAACAGGATACTGCCGGGTTCGACAACGAGCGTATAGGCTTCATCGGCCATCTTCTGATCTGGGATCAGCTCCAGACGGATCGTCCCATTAGCGGGCGACGATTGCATACCGGCGTCTTTCAACTCGGCCGGCAGGGCAGCAGCCAATTTATCGGCGTATCCGCCATTTCCTTGTATTTGGAGATTCTTTCCAATGGTGAACGAACCTTTGCCGTTCTGTACCTTTGCCGGCGTCGGGAACAAAGGTTGTTGTGCCATCGCAGGCAACACGAATAGAAGTAGTAATGTGCTTAAATAAATTAGTTTTCTCATGGCTTGTAATATTATTGGGCAAATATATATAAAATTTATATCTTTAGCCGCTGAACAAAAGAACAAAACTCATGAATAGACTTTTTATCCTTACGATCGCCTTTATCTGTTACTGTTGTAACCTGCTGGCCCAGGAAATCGAATACTCCCGGCCGGTCAACACTCCCGAAAGTTGTACAAGTATCATGGTCGGCAAGAAAGCCTCGGCCGATGGTTCGGTAATGACGAGCCACACGTGCGACGGAAACTACCGTACGTGGATGGAGATCGTCCCGGCTGCCCGGTATGACCGCGACACGACAGCCCAAATCTACAACGGACGCATGCACACCGAATACCCTGCCGACCGCACGAATGTGGAGTTGAAGGGGACAATTCCGGAAGCCCGTTCGACGTATCAGTTCCTGAACACCTCCTACCCTTGCCTCAACGAGAAGCAGTTAGGGATAGGCGAAACGACTATCTCCGGACGTAAGGAGATGCAGAACGAAAAAGGCATGTTCATGATCGAAGAGTTGGAAAAGATAGCTTTGCAGCGTTGCACGACGGCACGCGAAGCGATCCGGTTAATCGGCCAATTGGTTGCCGAGTATGGATACGGGGATTCCGGAGAATGCCTGACGATTGCCGACCCCAACGAGGTGTGGCATTTCGAAGTGTTCGGCGAAGGGCCGGATAAGATCGGGGGCGTATGGGCGGCAGTCCGCATCCCGGACGACCATGTGGGGGTATCGGCCAATATCTCGCGTATCTCGACGCTCGACCTGAAAGACAAGGACAACTATATGGCTTCCGATAATGTATTCTCGGTAGCCAAGAAGATGGGATTCTGGGACGGCAAGGAGCCGTTTAAGTTCTGGAAGGCCTATAGCGGAAGCAACTATTTCGGAGAACTGAAATCGTTCAGTGTCCGCGAGTATTTCATCCTGAATGCGCTTGCTCCTTCACTCAACCTGTCGTACGACTCGGAAGAGCTTCCGATCAGTGTGAAGCCTGACAAACCGGTTGCCGTTTCGGATGTGACGGCCTTGCTCCGGCAGACATATGAAGGAACGGACTGGGATATGACGAAAAACCTGAAAGTGGCTGTCAGAAACCGGGAAACAAAAGAAATGGATACGATTGTCAGTCCGGCTGCCAATCCCTGGATGGGAACGGATATGCTGAATATGCTGAACAGTGTGAAGGAAGGCACGGTGACACGCAATCGTCTGGTGGCTGTCCCGCAATGTTCTTACTCGCATGTGATACAGCTTCGCAGTTGGTTGCCGGATGCAGTGGGCGGCGTCGCCTGGCTGTCGTTCGACAATCCGGGACAGAGCCCGCGTATTCCGATCTTTGCCGGGACAACGCAGCTTCCTGTTTCTTTCGGTATATGCGGACAACACCGTCACCGGGAAGATGCCATCGTATGGAAATACCGGACGGCTAACAAGTTGGCAACAGTCCGTTGGGGATTGACGAAAGACAAAATCAACGGAGCGGTCGCTCATTTCGAGGAGAAAGGGCTATCCGAACTGCCTTTCGTGGAAAGCCGCTACAAAGAGTTGCAAAGCACGAAAGGGGAAGAAGCTGCACGGGCATTCCTGACCGGCTACACGGCGGACTTCGCAGGGGCTACGATCCTTCGCTGGCAGGAGATGGCGGACGAGTTCTGGGGGATGTTTGCGAGAGGATTCTAAGCAGTTGAAAGTTGAGAATTGAAAGTTGAAAGTTAAATTATAAATTATATATCATGAAATCACTTATTCTATCTTGTGTACTGGCGCTTTCTGCTTCGGCAGTGTTTGGCCAGGGGTATCAGTTTACAGAGGTGGTGAAGGTTCCCGCTACTCCGGTAAAGAACCAGGCTGCAACAGGCACCTGTTGGTGTTTTGCCACTACTTCGTTTATGGAATCGGAGCTGCTCCGTATGGGTAAGGGGACGTACGATCTTTCGGAGATGTTCATTGTCCGCCAGAAATATATGAACCAGTTGCAGGACAACTACCTGCGTCGCGGGGAAGGGAACATCGGGCAGGGCAGCCTCTCGCATACCTTTATGAATGCATACCGTCAGGTTGGGATCGTTCCGGAAGAGGTTTACACGGGTATCAACTACGATTCGGACCGGCATAACCACGGCGAAATGGTCCGTTTCATGCATGCTCTCGCCGACGTGGCTGTCAAGGCGAAACAACGCAGCCCGGAATATGACAAGCTGATCGAAAACCTGTTCGACACCTATTTAGGCAAGCTGCCGGAAAAATTCACCTACAAGGGAAAGGAATATACGCCGAAGTCGTTTGCCGAATCATTAGGCCTGAATATGGACGATTATATCGAACTGACAAGCTTCACGCACCATCCGTATTATGTGAAGTTCGACGTGGAAGTGCCCGACAACTGGGAACATTCCCTGATGTACAACCTGCCGCTCGACGAGATGATGGAAACGGTGGACTATGCCCTAAACAACGGCTATACGGTCTGTTGGGACGGTGACGTAAGCGAGAAGGGTTTCTCTTTCACGAACGGTGTTGCTATTAATCCGGAAGTGAAGAAGGTGGAAGATTTATCCGGTACGGATCGCGCCCGTTTCGAGAAATTAGGCGAGAAGGAACGTCTGGAAGAGGTCTTCAAGTTCGAACATCCTTATCCGGAAATCAACGTGACTCCGGAAGTACGCCAGGCAGGTTTCGAATCGTTCGTGACAACCGACGACCACCTGATGCACGTGACCGGTATCACCAAAGACCAGAACGGCACAAAATACTACATCACCAAAAACTCATGGGGCACCGACCGTAACAAGTTCGGCGGCTACCTCAATATGTCCGAAAGCTTCGTCCGCGCTAAAACCATCTATGTGATGGTTCATAAGGATGCAATACCAAAGGCTACTAAGGCTAAGTTGGGGATTAAGTAGCATACTATTGCTGCAATCATGGCACGCTGACACAATCTGTAATCATCCGCTCTATTAATGTCATCAGCGTGCCATGATATTACTTTTGAAACTTTTCAAAACACAATCTTCATCTCACCATAACAAGGCACAGCCTCCTGCGTCTTACAATAATTACCCCAGGCTATTTCCGGGTAATCCCAGCGATTATTAATGTAAAGCATCAACTGCCCGTCACCTCTTTTAGAGGCGCGGCAAGCCAGCGAAGCATCCGGGGAGCAAACCGTAAGCCCAACCTTTTCGCCCGTAGAGGAAAGTGTATAGCGATAGATATTTTCTTTCATGCCCTTTGCCATCTGAGTTAACGGGCGGTCACAGTTGGCACCCGCATCTGCCCAATAATAGTAGTTATGCGTATCAGACGACCAGGGCTGACCGGGATTCTCGCCATATTGTACTGACTTCGGATTATAAAGAGATGTTTTCCCCGTATTACCGGCAAAAGCATCTTCAGGATAATAGCTCCACATACCTTTACGCTGCCATTGCAGATAATCCAGGCATTCGGGCAGATAGAAGGACAAACCCGTTTCACGAAGATAGCCATTCGGCTGTCCCACTACCGTATAACTGACATTCATCTCACCATGAGGGGATATCCGGATCAGAATATCCGTTAACACGTCCTTATACGAACCAGCGAGAGCGACTTCCACAGTTCCCTCTTTTCTGGTATAAGTAAAGCTCTGTTTCTTCCAGTCGTTATCCGAAGTCAGAAACTTTCGGGCACTCTTGCGAACTTCCGCTCCGGTCAGGTGGTTCAGGTTGATATCGAGATGCAGGAACGGGCCTTTCTCGATAAAAACCTGCCCTTTGGATGTAGCGTTACAGATCAGACCGGTTTCTTTGGAGAACGGAATCTCGAAGTCCGTACCTTTTACACAAATCTGTCCGGGTGTCTCTTCTACCTGCAATTGGGCGGATACGAGAAGCATCTGCTGCGAGACATCCCCATACGAATCACCGCCTAACGATACCTGTTCGGCATCCAGCAATTCACCGGTTGCCGTATAGAAACGAACCAGCAAGGGCTCTCCCTTTTCCCAAGCCTCGGCAGGGATTACCAACAGTCCCTTTTGATGAGGAGCGACGGAAGGAGCGGCAAGCTCTTTTTCTAAACCTTTATAGGTATAACGTATCCGTATCTCGTTCAGATCGGTATGGTCAAAACGGTTATAAACAGGAAGGAACAAACGCTGGCCGGAGGTAAAAGAGGGGATTTCGGTCACCATCAGGCGAACCGGGGAATAGGCTTTCTTGGTGGCCCAGAACTCCGGTTTCTCACGGCGCCAGACATCCACAATTCCCCATTCGCCATAGCCGACACATTTCCCCTGATAATCCTCCGGCTTGGCGGTATGGGCAAACTCTTTCCAGAATGCAGTGCCGACTTTCGGTTCTGGAAGCATAAAAGTTTCATCCACATATCCCCAGATAGCCCCTCCCAGCCCGCCGGAAGCATCAAACAAGCCACTCCACATCTTCTCGAGAGAATGCCCCCAGAACTCACGGATATTCGGATCTTCCTGTAAGGTCTCATACGTGTAGCAGGCCGGATGCGCCCACTCATCGAACAGGGCAGGTATCCCTTCTCCCTGAAAGCCTCGAGTCGTGCGGTTCCACTGATTCAGGTTGCCGTTTACATCCTGATAGTGCATACTCAGGATATCGTAGACCGGCTTTTTCTCTCCTACCGATCCGGGATAACTGAAAATGACAGGACGGGTCTTATCCGTCGCCTTCACCCAGTCCCAGGACTGCTGGAAGTTGGCACCATAGACGCTTTCATTACCGATAGACCAAAAGAGAATGGAGGGATGGGAACGGAATGATTTCACCATCTCACGACATTGCGACAGGTAACGGGGAGCAAACTCTACACTATCCTGCGTCCTACCCGGCGCATAATTCTTCTGGCGGTAAGTGTCGACAAAACATACGGCGGTTTCACTCTCTACATAGATGCCATAGCGATCACAATATTCCAGAAAACGCTCCGTAGGAGGATAATGCGAGGTGCGAACAAAGTTCATATTAGAACGCTTAAACAAGATCACATCGAGACTATCCAGCTCTGCTGTAGTCGTACGCCCTAACGTCGGATGGATATCATGGCGGCAAGCGCCCCTCAGCTTGACAGGCATACCGTTCATCAGCATACGGTCTTTCTCGATCTTCACGTCACGGAAACCGATACGGCGTTCAAAGCTGCCGATCTCTTTCCCGTCTTTTCGCAAGCTGACAGCCAGTTTATAGAGGTTCGGATGTTCGGCATCCCATTTCAAGGGACGCTCCACTGCCAGTTCGTTTATATTCTCACCCTTTTTTAAGGGAAATAAGGATCGGGATAACGGATATGTTTTCCCGTCAGGAGCGGTCAGTGTATAAGAGACTTCCACTCCATCCGGCTCGGGAGCGACATAGCCGACCTTCAGGACAGCATCCTGAAAGGCCGTATCGAGATGCGTTTCCGCATAGAAGTCGCACAGGCAGGTTTCAGGCAAAGCGAACAAGGTCACATCGCGCAAGATTCCTCCGATCGGATGGTGTGCATAACCGGATGCATACGAAATATCGTCTATCCGATCCGTTACCTCCAAGCGTATCTCATTCTTCTTTCCAGGACGGACAAAGGTTGTTATATCCGTTTCCCAGCGGGTAAAGCCTCCATGATGTTCACGGACAAAAGTACCGTTCACGAAAAGACGGGCGTAACTGTAGACACCGTCGAAACGCAGGATCGTATGTTTACCGGCGTAATCAGCCGGAACGATGAACGACTTCCGGTATATAAACGGCTTGTCATGTTCAATGGCATATCCCTGCATGGCCGGTTCTCCCGGTACCTGTATCGGGGTCCATTTGCTATCCGGGGAATAACGGAACTGCCAGGTTCCGCTTAACAGGATAGCGGGGGTTTTGACTCCGGCCAATTCTTGCAGGACGGGATAGGACGCCTCATCCGGAAGCCTTTCAGCCTTAGCAAAAGTCGTTGGAACGGAAAGCAGAAAGCTGCAACCGATAGCGAATAATGTTGTCTTTATGTGTTTCATTTGTCTTGTTTAATTACCTCCAAAAATAATAAAGCCTTTTTGTTTGTTTTTCTGTTTACAAAGATAAAGTCCATGGAAAGGAACAAACGACCAGGAAGAACCCTGTTATTTATGCAACAAGGAACACAAAAGAGGAATAAGTAGACAAAACGGCTCTGGCTATTTTGTCACTTCACGCGGAGAAATCCCCATTTGCCGCTTAAAGATACGGGAAAAGTATTGAGGAGACTGAAAACCACAGGCAAAGCAAACCTCTTTAACGGACATCTCCGTATTCCGCAACAACTCTATGGCTTTGTTAATCCGTATTTGATTCAGATAGTCCAAAGGAGAAAGATTAAGATACCGGGAAAATAGCTTACGCAGATAACGCTCCCCTATCCCTGTCCGGGAAGCCACATCACTGATCGTAATATCGGACTGATAATTCTGGCGGATATATAAAATAGCCCTTTTTAACGAATCATTTGCACAAATCGGAAGATAAGCTTCATCCAGATAACGGTAAATCAGAATCAGCAATTCGGCATAATACATGACTACCAGATATTGATAATACTTACTCTTCTGATTCATTTCGTTCACGATGCACTGTACGGCACGCATAATACGGACATTATTGACGATCTTAATCAACCGGTTCTCCTCTGAAAAGATCATGACCGGCGTCAATTCATTTGCCGGTTCCTGCTCATGAGAATTGAAGCGAGAAAAGACTTCAGGCAGAAATTCAAGTTGCATCAGAGTCGTTTCCTCCGAACCCGCTTCAAACGTATGCTCGACATTGGAACAGATCACCATCATCTCATTCTCACTAAAACCGATACTCTCATTTTCCAAGTGCAGGATACAATTCCCCTTCTTCACATAGTTGATCTCGATACGCAAGTGCTTGTGCGGGCCAAACGTATCAAACGGCCGGAAAGAAACAAAACGGAACACATCTGCCAGACGTTTATGCTTCAGGTTTTCAGTTATGCCTTCCAGCATTTCCCATAATGATTGTTCAGACGGTTGTTTCATATAACGCTGCATTTATTGATTGAACAAAGTTAACAAAAAATTAAAACAAGCACCGGTTCCGAAAAAGTATCCAACCCCTATCAACCGGTCGGATTAATTCCGTTTTATATCATTCTTTCCATCATTATATTCCTAAATATATACATATTTAAGCAATTAAAAAAGGCTGTTTTTCAGTTATTACACCTATCGTACATTATTATAATATAATCCTTTTATTTGCTACACATCTGAACAAAACGTATATATAACACTAATATCCAGATATATGTAAAAACACACCCATTCACACACATCCAGAATATAATCCATTCTAATAATAAATTAATCCATTCCACCCAAATCAATAATAGCATTACTTTGCACAAAATTCAAGATGACACAAGAAGTACTATTCCAGATATATAACGAATCTATTCAAATGAAATATCGCAACAAACAAAATAAGATATATCTAATTTCTTTATTAATTAAACACATGAAGTATGTTGAAAAACTTTAAGCCGATCAGTCTAATCTTGTTAGCCGGCGCATTAAGCTATCCTGCTGTCAGCCACGCAGAGATGATGCCCAAACAACAGAATGTTGGTTTTTCCCAACAAAGTGGAAAACTCACCGGAGTGGTAGAAGATAGCTTCGGCCCGGTGGCCGGAGCGAGCGTTGTGGTGAAAGGCACCACAAATGGCATTATGACCGATATGAACGGACAGTTCATCTTGGAAGGAGTAAAAAACGGGGATATCATACAGATATCGTACATTGGCTATGTCACCAAAGAAATCAAATTCACAGGACAGGCAAGCCTGAAAATTTCTCTGGAAGAAGACACACAAAAACTGGATGAAGTCGTTGTTGTCGGCTTCGGTACACAAAAGAAAGTTAACCTGACAGGCTCAGTCGGCACGGTCAGTGCGGAAGCATTGGAATCCCGTCCCGTCCAAAACGCAGTCCAAGCATTGCAGGGCATGGTTCCGGGCTTACAAATCTCAACCACAAGCGGTACGCTGGATAAAAAGATGGACATGAACATCCGAGGTACCGGTACCATCGGTGAAGGATCAGAAGGCGGGCCGCTGGTATTGATCGACGGTATGGAGGCCGATATCAACTCCATCAATCCGCAGGATATAGAAAATATTTCTGTTTTGAAAGATGCGGCAGCCTCCTCTATTTACGGTTCACGTGCACCGTTCGGTGTTATCCTGGTAACAACCAAAAGCGGAAAAACCGGCAAAACGACCGTCAACTACAACAATAATTTCCGGTGGGGAAGTCCGGTTAAGATGCCGAAGCAAATGGACTCTTACACCTTTGCCACATTCTACAACGATGCTTGCTTCAATAAAGGCGACGGGGCCTATTTCAAACCGGAGCATTTGCAACGTATCAAAGATTATCGAGACGGTAAAATATCTACGGTCAGCCTCGCAAACGGGGATTACTGGTATGACGGCTACACCGCCGGTAACGCCAATACAGACTGGTACGATACGATCTACCGCGACCACACTTTCTCGCAGGAGCATAATCTGAGCCTGAACGGCGGTTCGGAAAAAATCAACTACTATCTCTCCATGAACTATCTGGATCAAAATGGTTTGATGGAGTTCAATCAGGATACTTACAACCGTTATACGACAACAGCCAAAATCAATGTCATATTGACCGATTGGGCGAAGCTCAATTACAGCAACCGTTTCACCCGCGAAGATTTCGGACGCCCTTCGGCTTTGACAAGCGACTTGTTCAGGGATCTTGCGAGACAGGGATGGCCGACATTGCCGGTATATGACGATAACGGCTATATGTACTCTTCCCCCTCTCCCGCCCTGGGATTGAGAGACGGAGGACGCGACAAAACCCAGACCGACAACGTCTACCAGCAGGCCTCATTGATTCTGGAACCGGTCAAAAACTGGATTACCCACGTCGATTTCAATTACAGGATCATGTCGGCTAACCGCCATTGGGACAAACAATACCTGTATAACCACGATGTCCACGGAAACCCGTATATATACGATTCAAGCTCCAATGTACATGAAGACCAGCTCAAAGAGAACTACATGAACATCAACGCTTACACGGAATACTCCCATAGCCTCGAATCCGGACATAATTTCAAGGGGATGGTCGGTTTCCAGGCAGAACAGTTAAAGAAGACCGAATTCGGATTGCAACGTAACGGCATCATCGTCCCGGGACAACCGGAAGTCGATATTACAACCGGACAGGACTATTACGGAAATACGATCACCCCGAGTACGAACGGTGCACGCTACGCCTGGTCTACAGCCGGTTTCTTCGGCCGTATCAACTATGACTACCAGGGTAAATATCTGGCAGAAGTCAACCTGCGTTACGACGGAACATCCCGTTTCCGTAAAGAACAGCGCTGGAATTGGTTCCCCTCCTTCTCTGTGGGATGGAACATTGCACGCGAAAGCTTCTGGGAACCCGTAGCCGATTATGTAGGCACACTAAAAATACGCGGTTCTTATGGTGAATTAGGAAACCAGAACACCAAAGAATGGTATCCGACTTACCGGGTACTGACGGTAAAAGCAAGTAACGGCGAATGGTTGCAAAACGGAATGAAGCCCAATACGGCAGAGGTCCCGGGCCTTATCAGCTCCTCTTTAGGTTGGGAACGCGTACGCAACTGGAATATCGGTTTCGACTTCGGAGCCTTCAACAACCGTTTGACCGGTTCATTCGATTATTATAACCGCATGACGCTCGACATGGTAGGCCCGGCACCCGAATTGCCTTACATCCTCGGCTTGGAAGTCCCCAAGACGAACAATACCGACTTGAAGACATACGGCTTCGATCTGGATATCAGCTGGAACGACCGCTTGCAGAACGGCCTGGGATATGGAGTCAAATTTATCCTCTCCGATGCCCGTACCAAAATCACCCGCTATCCGAACCCGACCAATACGCTGGACAAATACCAGACCGGCCAGATGATGGGCGATATCTACGGATACGAAACGATCGGCATTGCCAAATCGAAAGAAGAGATAGACCAACACTTGGCCTCACTCCCGAACGGCGGACAAAATGCGCTGGGAACCAATTGGGATGCCGGTGACATCATGTACAAGGATCTGAACGGAGACGGTAAAATCGATAACGGCGGAAACAAGTACGACGATATGGGCGATATGAAAAAGATCGGTAACAACACGCCCCGCTACCTGTTCGGCCTGGATCTGAGCGCTGATTACAAAGGCTTCGATTTCCGCGCCTTCTTCCAGGGAGTGATGAAACGCGATTACTGGCAGGGCAGTTCTTATTTCTGGGGTGTAACCAGCCTTTGGCACTCGACCGGTTTTGTAGAACATACAGACTATTTCCGCGCGGAAGCGTCAAACGACCTGCCGGCCAATTTAGACGCTTATTATCCCCGTCCCGTATTCGACTCCAGCAAAAACAGACAGAAACAGACAGCTTATCTGCAAAATGCCGCTTATATTCGTTTGAAGAACGTCCAGTTAGGCTATACATTGCCGGCAAACCTGACGCATAAGTTCTATGTTTCGAAACTGCGGGTATTTGTTTCCGGAGAAAACTTGTGGACCGGGACATCACTGGCTAAAATGTTCGACCCTGAGACTATCGGAGGAGGTGATGACACCGACAAAAACGGTAATGCTTATCCATTATCCAAAACGATATCTTTCGGTATAAGTGTAACTTTATAACAAAAACAAACAGAATCATGAAACAGATCAATATATTCAAATATGTAGCCGGAGCCGCACTGATCACGGTTTTCAGTTCCTGCAACGACTTTCTGGACAAGGAACCCCAAGCTACGATTTCACCGGACAAGTACCTGGTAGAAGAATCGCAACTGGCATCTTATGCAAACGGATTGTATAAAGACATACTGCCCGGGCATGGTTACGGCTACGGTATTTTCGGCGAAGACAAAGACACCGATAACCAGGCAAGCTTCGATTATAACGACCGGTACATTCCCGGACAATGGAAGACCAAACAATCGCAAAAAATGGATGACGACTCTTACCGTTTCAAGTTCATCTATAGCTGCAATTATTTCCTCGAAAACGTATTGCCGCACTACAACGGGAAAACACTTTCGGGAGACGATACGAAAATCCGCCAATACATAGGGGAAATATACTTCCTCCGTGCACACGAATATTTCAAGCGTTACCAGATGTTCGGCGATTTCCCGATCGTACGCAACACGGTACCCGACCAGATGGAACCGCTGGCGGATGCCAGCAAACGCTCACCCCGTAATGAAGTGGCACGATTCATCATTTCCGACCTCGACTCGGCAATCATGCTGATGGGATCGGGCAAAGGCACCGACAAAACACGCATCAACAAGGAAACCGCTCTGTTGCTTAAATCGCGTGTCGCCCTGTTCGAAGGTACCTGGTTGAAATATTTCAAGAACACAGCGTTTGTCCCTAACGGACCGGAATGGCCGGGAAAAAGCAAAGAGTACAATGCGGGGTATCAATTCCCGACAGGAGATATCGACAAAGAAATCAACTATTTCCTGACTCAATCGATGGAAGCGGCCAAAGCAGTGGGAGACGCAATCACATTGGTTGAAAACACAGGCTTGGTACAGCAATCTGCAGCAGAAGCCGCCAACCCTTATATGGATATGTTTTCAGCAGAAAATATGTCCGAATACAGCGAAGTATTGTTGTGGCGTCCGTACAGCAAAGCTCTTGGGGTTACGCACAACATAGTGACAGCAGGACAGCACGGCAACTACGGGATCGGCCTTACGCGTGGTATGGTAGAAGGTTTCCTGATGGCCAACGGCCTGCCGATCTATTCGGCCAATAGCGGTTACCAGGGAGACGAAACAATCGCCGACGTACGTAAAGACCGTGATTCGCGCCTCTCGATCTTCCTCAAAGAACCGGGACAAAAGAATATCCTGTTTGAAGCAGCGGGAGGAGACATGGCCGTGCCTATCGAACCCTATCCGGTCATCCTGAACAGTAACCCTGAAAAAGGATACTCCACCGGTTACGCTTTACGTAAAGGCGGGAGCTATGACCGGAAGCAATGCGATAATACGCTTAACTATACGGGGGCTGTGGCATTCCGTGGCACGGAAGCCTTACTCAACTACATAGAAGCTTGCTACGAAAGAGACGGTGCATTGGACGGAACAGCCCAGAACTATTGGAGACAGATCCGCGAACGTTCCCATATCGATCCGGATTATAACAAGACAATCGCCGCAACAGACATGAGTAAAGAAGCGCTGAACGACTGGGGAGCATACTCCGCCGGACAACTGGTGAACCCGACCTTGTACAACATCCGCCGCGAACGCCGCTGCGAGCTGATGGCGGAAGCATTGCGTTATATGGACCTGCGCCGTTGGAGAGCCATGGACCAGATGATCAATACTCCTTACCACATTGAAGGATTCAAAATCTGGGGCGAAATGCAAAACTGGTATAAAAACGAAGACGGCACGTCGCAACTGGTTTATGGTATGGACAATCAGAAATCAAACGTTTCGGAACCGACACGCAGCAAATACCTGCGCCCATACGAGAAAGTCAACAATAATATTGCAAAAGACGGATATAGATGGTCAATGGCACACTACCTGACTCCGTATAATATCCAGCATTTCGATATTACATCGAGCACCGGAAATATAGAAGATTCTCCCATTTACCAGAATCCATACTGGCCGACAGAAGCCAATATGCCGGCTATCCGGTAAGTTTCCGATATAAAAAAGAATTTTTACAACAAGAAACGCCGTTTCCTGGTACGAAAAACAAAATTTGCGGCCAGCGGAGGCGTTTCTTGCTGTAAATTTTGTTTTTTGAAGCCAGAAACAGCGTTTCCGGGTGTAAAAAAATCATTTTGACACTTTCCACAAACGAAAACAATAAAAAGATTCTCCATCATAATCCATATTTAGTCTATCTTTATTACAAGACAAATACCTTTATTTGCACACGATAATTCTAATCTCTAATTTATGCGACGAATAAATATCTACATCTTGTTGACAGGCCTCCTTACCTGCCTGTTTTCATGTTCAAACAATCCTTCCCACATCTCCCTGGCCGGGGAATGGGAGTTTGCCTTAGACAGCACCGACACCGGAATAAACGAAGGTTGGTACTCGCAAACCCTCCCCAGCACTATCCAGCTCCCCGGTACGACAGACGATGCCGGATACGGGATACCTAACAAACTGGAGCCTGCCCTCCAGAAGCCGCAGGTCCTGCATCTCACCCGCAAGAACAGCTACATCGGGCCCGCCTGGTACAGCAAAGAGGTCGACATCCCTTCCGGTTGGAACGGAAAAAACGTCGAGCTCAAACTGGAACGGGTGATCTGGCAGACATCCGTCTGGGTGGACGACAAGCGAGTCGAAGGTATGCAGGAAAGCCTGGTCGCCCCTCATCTGTACGACCTCACAGAATATCTGACTCCCGGAAAACACAAAATAACGGTCCGCGTCGATAACCGGAAACGATATGATATTACGGCAGGCGACATGGCACATGCCTATACGAACGAGACACAGATCATGTGGAACGGGATCATCGGAGAAATATCCCTGACAGCCAAAGATGCCATATCAATCCGCAACCTGCAGGCATATCCCGACTACAAAAACAAGCAAGTAAGGATAAAATGCCAAATAAACAACGCGGGAGCCGCAACCACCGGCACACTGACAACCGACATAAAAACGGCAACAGGGCCTGCAACACAAATACAGCAACACGTAACGCTCCAGCCCGGAGAAAACCTTATCGACCAAGTATGCCCAATCAAAGACGATATCCAGGTATGGAACGAACTTTCGCCCACCCTTTATACGCTCCGGGCCTCCCTTGAAACAGATCCCTGCAAAGATTCCCGGGAAATCAAATTCGGCTTCCGAGATTTGGAGAAGAACGGACCGGCACTGCTGTTGAACGACCGGAAGATATTCCTTCGCGGGACGTTGGAATGCTGTATCTTCCCGCTTACCGGCTATCCCCCGATGGAACACGAAGGATGGGAAAAGGTGTTCAAGACTGCACGCGAATGGGGACTGAACCATCTCCGTTTCCATTCCTGGTGCCCGCCAAAAGCGGCGTTCGAAGTGGCGGACTCGCTCGGTTTCTATCTTCAGGTGGAACTTCCGCTCTGGTCGACCAATTTAAAGAAGGATGAACGTGCCCCCTATTTATATGCCGAGGCGGACCGCATACTGGAAGAATACGGCAATCATCCTTCCTTCTGCCTGTTCAGCTTGGGGAACGAACTTCAATATGACTTCGAGTTCTTAGGCGCACTCTTGAATCATGTCAAAGAGAAAGACCCACGTCATCTTTATACCACCACCTCCTTCACATTCGAAAGAGGACACGGCGACTGGCCGGAAGCCGATGACGACTTTTTCATCACCCAATGGACCCGGAAAGGATGGGTGCGCGGGCAAGGCGTGTTCAATACGGAATCCCCCCGGTTCGACAAAGACTATTCCGCCTCTGTCGAAGGGATGGATGTTCCCCTGATCACACATGAAATTGGCCAATATGCCGTCTATCCCGACCTGAAAGAGATCGAAAAATATACCGGCGTACTGGACCCGCTAAACTTTAAAGGCGTAAAAGAAGACCTCGAGAAGAAAGGGCTGGCCGGCAAGGCAGACGACTACCTGATGGCAACAGGCCGGCTGGCAGCCCTGCTGTATAAGGAAGAGATCGAAAGAGCCATGAAGACTCCGGGAATCAGCGGTTTCCAACTGCTCGACCTGCACGACTTCCCCGGACAGGGAACGGCCCTTGTCGGACTGTTGAATGCCTTCTGGGAAAGCAAAGGTGTAACCGAGGCGGCTACATTCCGCCAGTTTTGCGCCCCCGTCACCCCCTTGGCCCGTTTCGCCAAAGCGGTCTATACATCCGCCGAAGAGTTTGAGGCAGGCATCGAAATGGTTAACTACAGCAATAGCGTAATCGAGGATACCGTTATCGACTGGAAGCTGGACGGACGGGACGGAAAGGCGATTGCCCAGGGAGAATTTCCGGCACGCCCGTTGCCTGTCGGAGAAAACAGCCCGGTCGGTAACATCCGTTGCCCGTTGAATACCATCACAGAGGCAAAAGAGCTGACTCTGTCGGCTACATTACGAGGCACTTCCTGCACAAATGAATGGAAGATATGGGTATATCCGGCATCTTTGTCCGTCGACAAAGGGGACATTGTCGTCACAGACCGCCTCGCCACTGCCGAAAAAGCCCTGCAAGAAGGGAAGAAAGTATTATTCAACCCTCCTTACGAATCTTTGAAAGGATTGGAAGGGAAATTCGTCCCCGTCTTTTGGAGTCCTGTGCATTTCCCCAAACAGGCCGGAACAATGGGGCTGTTGCTCGACCCGACCCACCCGGCATTCGCCCGTTTCCCGACTGACGGACACACAGACTGGCAATGGTGGAGGCTCACGACACAATCGAAAACGCTTTGCATCGACAGCCTGTACACGGAAGTCACCCCTCTTGTCGAATGCGTGGACAACTTTGCCAACAACCGCCGCCTGACCAACCTGTTCGAGACGAACTGCCTGAACGGCAAACTGATCGTATGCAGTATGGACCTGCTCCGCGAACAAGCTGAGAATCCGGAGAAGAAGCAATTGTTGTACAGCCTCGTGGAATATATGAAATCCGGTGCATTCAACCCGTCCCAACAGACATCTCCCGCTACCATCCGGCAACTTCTGACCACCGGACAAACAGGTTCCCGGGAAAAACCGGAGTCCATTTATTAAGGACCTGCGATTTACAACAACTTATCGGGGATGTGTCAAAAACCGCTAAATGCTATAGGCAGGGGGTTGACGCATCCCTCTTTTGATTAATAATTCATAATACCGTGAATCCCCAAAAACACAGGAACTACAAGAATATCCATTCATGCCGTTTTTTACAATAACCCCCTATTTTTCTATTTCACCTCAAAAAATGAACGATTT
>ERZ791875.1383-NODE-1383-length-16430-cov-6.545710_pt1 | contig 16430 bp, 15 predicted proteins | sample MGYA00510278_ERZ791875 | MGnify/ENA primary metagenome ERZ791875 (study PRJEB30046, sample SAMN00792078) | human gut metagenome | study: EMG produced TPA metagenomics assembly of the A metagenome-wide association study of gut microbiota in type 2...
GTACCGCATAATAATACCCCCTCTACTGGGTGTCCAGTAAAGGGGGTACATATCAGGCAGATACCTCGTTTTGCTTATTATAATTGTTGTAAAAGGGAAAAATCCTCAATCCTTCACATACAGCCCGCAATGGCACGCCCCGTGGTAGTCCGGGTCGGCCAGCTGCTCCTTGAACTCCTTGCAGATGCAGATATTCTCCGGAATGTGCTGCAAGCGGCAGGGGCAGTAGCCGCCCGTGCGCTTGAGGCCCTCGCGGATGGTTTTGACAATTTCCTCATTAGGGTTCAGGTGAAATTTCGGCTTTTCCATAGTGTTACCTCGTTTACGGTTTTACGCGGAACTCCTGCTCGCAGTAGATGCAGCGATAGCGTCCGCTCGGCGTCAGGGCAAAGATGTGGTCACAGCCCTCCTCGATAGAAGTGATGCAGCGCGGGTTCGTGCATTTGATGACGTTGACCAGCCGCTTGGGCTGCTCGGGGTGTTTCTTCTCCGTCACCCTGCCGTTCCGGATAAAGGTGATAGAGATTTTCGGGTCGACATAGGCGAGAACGTCAAAGCTCATCTCGCTGACATCGCCCTCGATCTTTATTATGTCCTTTTTTCCGTCCTTTTGGCTGCGGACGTTCTGCAAAAGGGCCACGCTGGCATTGTTCAGCTTTTCCAGCTCCATCATGTGGTAGAGCGCCAGACCCGTGCCTGCGGTAATGTGGTCAATGACCACGCCGTTCTGGATTTCATCAACCTTCAACATTGAACGCTACCTCCCCGGTCTTGGGGTCTTTGAGACCCAGCAAAGTCATGATCAGCGCCATGCGCATATAGACGCCGTTCTGCACTTGGTCAAAGTACGCTGCGCGCGGGTCGTCATCCACGTCCAGCGTGATCTCATTCACACGGGGCAGGGGATGCAGCACCGGCATATCCGCGGGGGCCAGAGCCAGCTTTTCCTTTGTCAGGACATAGCTGTTTTTCAGGCGGATGTAATCTTCTTCATTAAAGAACCGCTCACGCTGGACGCGGGTCATGTAGAGGACGTCCAAATTGGGCAGAGCCTCCTCCATGCTGCGTGTCTCAACATAGGGGATGTTGTTAGGCTCGAGGATCTCGCTGATGATGTAATCCGGCACGCGCAGCTCCTCGGGTGAGATGAGCACAAACTTCATGCCCGGCAGACGGGACAGGCTCTTGATCAGGCTGTGCACCGTGCGGCCAAACTTGAGGTCACCACAGAAGCCGATGGTCAGATGATCCAAGTGCCCCTTGCGCTGGCGGATCGTCATCATGTCCAGCAGCGTCTGGGTGGGATGGCTGTGGCCGCCGTCACCGGCGTTGATGACCGGAATGCGGCTGTAGCGGGACGCGCGCAGCGGTGCTCCTTCCTTGTGGTGGCGCATGGCGGCAATGTCTGCCACACAGCTGATCACGCGGATGGTATCGGCTACGGTCTCGCCCTTGGAGGCGCTGGAAACACCGGCATCGGGGAAGCCCAGCACCTGACCGCCCAGGTTCAGCATGGCCGCCTCAAACGAAAGACGGGTACGGGTGCTCGGTTCGTAGAACAGTGTTGCCAGCCGCTTACGGGCAGCTACATCTTTATAGGCAGCCGGGTCATCATGGATACGGTCTGCAAGGTCCATCAGGCTGAGCGTTTCTTCCAGCGTGAAATCCGCCGGGTCGATCAAATGTCTCATACACAATCCCCTTTGTTTACTCTATTTATTCCAAACGGCGCTGTGCCGTTCAAAATCAAATCAGCTTGCGCACCATCGCAAAGTCAAAGAAATCCGTATAGCAGGTCTGGCAGCAAAGCACCGGCTTGCAGGTTCGGGAATAGCAGATCTCATCCAGCTGCAAAAGTGCCTGCTCCGGGCGCAGCCCCAGCTGGCGGCGGATGCCGGGCACCCCCTGTACGGCTTGCAGCGTCGTCAGCGTCTCGGTGACCTCCACATGGCAGTGCTGCTCCACGATCTCAAAGATCGGGCGGCTGAAGTCGATCGTATCCAGCCGCTTGCCGACAAACAGCGCCAGCGGCAGAATATCGGTGGAGTAGAGCACCGGCGTTTCATCGGCCAGTACCCGGCGGCGCACAAACACAAGTGTGTGCTCGCGCTCCGGGTCAAGGCCGAGCCTTGCGGCCAGCTCCGGCATGGCAGTCTCCCGCGTGACCATCAGGTTATCGCTGTGGGGCACGCGTCCTATTGAGCGGATCATGCGGTTGAATTCCAGCTTCTGGTCCATGCGGTTCTCGACCCGGACCACATCGCGGTTGACAAGGGTGCCGATGCCGCGCACACGCTCCACATAGCCGTCGCGCTCCAGATCGCTCAGGGCATCGCGCACCACGGTGCGGCTCACGCCCAGAACATCGGCCAGCTCCAGCTCGCTGGGCAGCTGGGCGGCGTCTGCATAGCGTCCGCGGCGCAGCTCCTCCAGCAGGCGCCGGGCTGCCTGCTGGCTGCGCAGCTCACCGCCCAGGCGGTTTTCCGTCGTTTTATTCATGCAAAAATTCCTTTCGTGCCCGGCATACGTCCGCCAGGCAGCATTTGTCGCAGTAGGGCTTGGTGCGGGCCGTGCACACGGCGCGGCCATGGTCCACCAGCCGGTGGCAGAAGCCGTTGCCCTCCGCAGGCGGGATGATCTTCCACAGCTCCCGCTCGACCTTGGCCGGCTCCTTGACGTTGTCCACCAGCCCGATGCGGTTGCACAGCCGGATGCAGTGGGTGTCCGTCACGATGGCAGGTTTGCCGAATACGTCCCCCATGATCAGATTCGCACTCTTGCGGCCCACGCCGGGCAGGGCAAGCAGCGCGTTGAAATCATCCGGCACATGGCAGTCGTACCTGTCGCGCAGCATCCGCATACAGGCTGAAATATCCCGTGCCTTGCTGTGGCCCAGCCCGCATGGCTTAACGATGGCCTCAATATCCGCAGGATCCGCTGCAGCCAGTTCTTTTACGCCGGGGTACTTGGCAAACAGCTCCTGCACCACCACGTTTACGCGGGCATCGGTGCATTGGGCCGCCAGCCGTACCGACACAAGCAGCTGCCACGCATGGTCATAATCCAGCGTGCAGTCGGAATCGGGATATTCTGTCTTCAGGCGCGCAATACAGATCGCAGCCAGCTCTTGTTTGGTCACAGCATTTTCTCCGTTTCAATCCTTTTCTCTTGATTCTACCACGCCGAGCCGTTATAATCAAGTATAGAAGTATGATGTTTTGGTACACTATCTCAAACTTATCTTAAAAAAGGAACGCAAAATGGAACCATTGGCACAGCGTCTGCGCCCGCGCACCCTGGATGAGGTCTGCGGCCAGCAGCATCTACTCGGCAAAAATCAGGTTTTCCGCCGCACTGTCGAGAGCGGCAAGATTCCCAACATGATCTTCTACGGCCCGTCCGGCGTCGGCAAGACCACCGTTGCCAGCATCATTGCAGCGGGCAGCGGTATGCAGCTGCACAAGCTCAACGGCACGACGGCCTCGACGAGCGACATCAAGTCGGTGCTCGCGGACATCGGTACACTCGGCGCGTCGGGCGGCATTCTTTTATATCTTGACGAAATACAATATTTTAACAAGCGTCAGCAGCAGAGCCTTCTGGAATGCGTGGAGCAGGGTACCGTCACCCTGATTGCCTCCACCACCGAGAATCCCTACTTTTATGTATATAACGCGCTTCTGTCCCGCTGCACGGTGTTTGAGTTCAAATCCCTGACCACCGACGACATCCGCACCGGGCTGCGCAGCGCCGCTGCGCGCCTCGGGGCTGAGGACAAGTCTCCCGTGCTCATTCCCGACGACGCGCTGGAATACCTGGCCCAGAGTGCGGGCGGCGATATGCGCAAGGCGCTGGGCAATCTGGAATTTGCCGTCACCGCTGCACCCGTAGAAAACGGCAGCCGCACGATCACATTGGACATGGTGCAGCAGGTCGCCGTGCGCACGGCCATGCGGTATGATAAGCTCGGCGACGACCACTATGACATCGTCTCGGCCTACCAGAAGTCGATGCGCGGCTCCGACCCCGACGCAGCGCTGCACTATCTGGGCCGTCTGCTGGAAGCGGGTGACCTGCCCAGCGCCTGCCGCCGTTTGATGGTCTGCGCGTGCGAGGATGTCGGCCTGGCCTGGCCGCAGATCATTCCCATCGTCAAAGCCGCTGTTGACATTGCCAACGCCGTCGGTCTGCCGGAGGCCCGTCTGCCGCTGGCGGATGCCGTGGTGCTGGTGGCTACCGCGCCCAAGTCCAACTCCGCCCACGACGGCATCAATGCCGCCATTGCGGACATTCAGGCCGGGCGCACCGGGCCCATCCCGCGCCAGCTGCAAAACAAGCACTACGACGGCGCGGACGCCAAGGTCAAGGGGCAGCACTACCTCTACCCGCATGACTACCCCAACCACTGGACCGCCCAGCAATACCTGCCCGACGCCATTAAGGACCGGCAGTACTATGTCCCCGGCGATAATAAAAACGAGCAGGCTTTCGCACAATACTGGAAAAAAATCAAAGGAGAACTGTAATCATGGCCAACCTCCACTGCGAAGCCATCACCTTCCCGTCGTCGGACGAAAAGCACACCTCCTCCGCATTCCTCTACACCGTACCCGGCCAGCCTGTGCGGGCTGTCCTTCAGCTCAGCCACGGCATGTGCGAATATGTGCGCCGCTATGCACCGATGGCCGAGTTCTACGCTGCCCACGGCATTGCGCTGGCGGGCAACGACCACCTCGGCCACGGTGACACCGCCCAGGCAGGGGAGCACGGGCACTACGGTGAGCCGAATGGCCGTTTCCACCTCCTGAACGACCTGCACACGATGAACCGTATCCTGCACGAGCGCTTTCCCGATACGCCCATCATCCTCTACGGCCACAGCATGGGCAGCTTTTACGCGCGCTGGTACGCCGAGAAATGGCCGGAAAGCATCACGGCACTGGTCATTTCCGGCACGGCAGGCCCCAGCTTTATGAATGTCGTCGGCCAGCGGCTGGCCGGGCTGATTGCCCGCGTCAAGGGGCCGCGCTATGTCTCGCCGCTGATGGTCAAGCTGAACTTCGGCAGCTATTGCAGGAAAATCGAGAACGCGCAGTCGCCCAACGCCTGGCTTTCCCGCGATAAAAGCGTTGTGAAAGCCTATGACGCCGACGGGCTGTGCACCTTCCGGTTTACCGCTGCGACCTACCGCGAGATGCTCGCGACGCTCAACCACGTCAGCACAAAGGCATGGGCACAGGCTATTGACAAGGATCTGCCCGTGCTGCTGATTGCCGGTGACTGCGACCCCGTCGGCAACTACGGCAGCGGCGTGCGCAAGGTCTGGGCCATGCTGGGCGACGCCGGTGTCAGGGATCTGACCTGCCAGATTTTTGAAGGGGGCCGCCACGAGCTGCACAACGAAACAAACCGCGACGAGGTGTTCGACTACGTGTTGACATGGATCGAGGATCACATTTCCTGACGTTGTATCATGCAATATTTCCTCCGCCAGCCCGGCGGGGAATTTTTTTTATTTTTTCTATTGACAAAGCTGCATCCCGCGTGTATTATTGTATTAAGCTCTTAACACAATAACACAAAAGGAGCATAAAACACCATGAACTGGAACATTACTGCGGGCCGCCCGGTCTATGTGCAGCTGGTCGAGCAGTTGGAGCTTGCCCTCGTCGCGGGGGAGTTCCCGCCCGGCAGCCGCATTCCGCCCGTGCGGGAGCTGGCTGCTGACGCCGGGGTCAACCCCAACACCATGCAGCGCGCTTTGCAGGAGCTGGAAAGCCGCGGCCTTTTGCAGGCGCAGCGCACCGCCGGACGCACCGTCACAGCGGATGACACTGCCCTGCAGGCTCTGCGCCGTCGGCGCGCCGGCACGCTGGCGGCGGAGTTTCTGCACCAGGTGCAGGCCCTCGGCCTGACCGAAGCCGAAATCGAGACCCTGCTGCGCGAGACCGCACAGCAGGCACCAAAAAAGGAGTAAACCATGGATGCAATTTATGAGGTACACGGCCTGACCAAGCGCTATGGCCGCACCGCTGCGCTGAACGGCGTGGACTTTGCCGTCACGCCGGGCAAGCTCGTTGGCCTGCTTGGCCCCAACGGCAGCGGCAAAACAACGCTTATGAAAATCTCTGCCGGGCTTTTGCAGCCCACGGCGGGCAGCGTCATTATTGATAAAGTTCCTGTCGGCGTTTTCACCAAGGCCGTCACCAGCTATCTGCCGGACCGTATGGCCCTGCCGACGGAGTTCACCGCCGACGATGCCGTAAGCCTGTACGCGGATTTCTTCACCGATTTTGACAAAGTCAAGGCAAACGCCATGCTGGCCGACCTGCATATCGGCGGGCGGGACAAAATTGGTTCCATGAGCAAGGGCACACAGGAAAAGATGCAGCTCTGCCTGACGATGAGCCGTGCCGCCAGGCTCTACCTGCTGGATGAGCCTCTGGGCGGCGTGGACCCCGCCGCCCGCGACTACATTTTAAGCACCATCCTGCACAACTACAGTGAGGATGCCGCGCTTATGCTGTCCACGCACCTCATCGGCGACATTGAGAAGGTGCTGGACGAGGTCATTCTTTTACAGGACGGCAAGGTCCTGCGCCAGGCCGCCGTCGACGAGCTGCGCGAGGAAACAGGGGAGAGCGTGGACGCTTACTTCCGGGAGGTTTACAAATGCTGACGAAGCTTTTACGTTATGAGTTCAAATCCACAGGCCGTGTTGTTCTGCCCATTGCGGCGGGCGTGCTTGTGCTGAACATTTTTACTAATATTCTGAGCCGTTTTGTCCAGAACACCTCCGACAGGCTGCCGCTGGCCGGGGTCGCCATGGCCTTGCTGGCACTGGCATCTGCCGTAAGCCTTCTTGTTGTGCTCGCCATCTGCTTTTTTATTGAAATTCAGCAGTTTTACCGCCTGTTGGGCGAGCGCGGGTACTTGATGCTGGCTCTGCCCGTGCCCATTTGGCAGCACATTGCTGCTAAGGTCATCTGCGGCACGGTATGGACGCTGTTCGGCATGGTATTTTTTACACTTTGCGGCATGCTGACTACCGACACGGTCAGTGGCGGCGGGTTTGCATCTGATTTCAGCCGCGTCACTGCCGAGGATGTCGCCATCTGGTCTGCAATGCTTTTGATTATACTGGCCCTTATCGCGGGCGCACTGCTGCACGCATATCTGGCCTGTGCCTTTGCCGCGCAGTTTACCCAGCAGCGCCTGCTCATCAGCATTGCCGCCTACTTTGTCATCGGCTTTATCGGGCAGATGGCAGCCCTTGTGGCGGCAGTCTTTGTCGCGTTCCGCGGGTATAAGTACCTTAACAATACCGGCTTCAGCGCCGCGTCGTTTTTCGGTCCCGACAATACCTTGGGCGTTATCGTACTCCCCCTGCTCGCCGTCTTTGCGCTGATTGTCGATGCCCTGCTGTGGGCACTGACCCAGTGGCTCATGACAAAGCGGCTGAATCTGGCGTGACCATAGCCAAATAGCCAAACGGCACAGAATGCAAAGCTGCAGCGTTCTGTGTCGTTTTTACTTTATAGAATCTGCTATCACCTGCGCGTCGTGCCGGTCTTTTCATAGAGTTTTTTCAACGCCGCGTGTAAACCCAATCATTTCAACAGCGGTTCCAGCCGCCGTATTATTCAGCCTGCATACAAACCGCCAGTCGGTATGTATGTGCCTGTCTGACCCAGCCGGTCGGGCAGGCGGCGTTCGGGCTTTTGTATGGCCTCTTTGCCCAGTGCCGTGCGTTTTGCGGCGGCTGCTGCATCGCACATTTTCAAAAAAGCCGTTTCTTTTACAAAATCATGAACGCTTCTTTACCAATTTATTAAAAAGTCCTTATTGACAAACATTCTGCAAACTGTATAATGTATCTTGTGTGTGCATCTATAGGGCAAATCTTTTCTGCCCTGACACATTGGCGTTGTATGTGCTGCTTGCAGCGGCTTCTTCAGCAGGGAGTCGTGTAACAAACCTTTGCGGGGCGGCATAATTGGCGCTGACTCGTCAAGGACTCTGTGCCGGCCTAAGGAAGAAACGGTACGTAAAGAGAGTGCTGTAACGGGAAATTCCGCAAAGGGGGATGCAATAAAAATGAATGAAAATCTGATCGTATCTCTGAAAGACATTGTTGTCGAGTTCGATGGGCAGAAGGTCCTGGACGGACTTTCGCTGGACATCCACGACAAGGAGTTTGTCACCTTCCTGGGCCCCTCGGGCTGCGGCAAGACGACGACCCTGCGTGTGATTGCCGGCTTTGTAACACCGAAATCGGGCAATGTCTTTTTTGATGGCAAGGACATCGCCAACATGCCGCCGTACAAGCGGCCTGTGAACACGGTGTTCCAGAAGTATGCACTGTTCCCGCACCTGAACGTGTTTGAGAACGTCGCTTTCGGTCTGCGCCTGAAAAAGATGACCGAGGAGGAAATCCGCCCCAAGGTGCTGGAGATGCTCGAGATCGTCGGCCTGAAGGGCTTTGAGCGCCGCAGCATCCATCAGCTGTCCGGCGGTCAGCAGCAGCGTGTTGCCATAGCCCGCAGTCTGGTCAACCAGCCGCGCGTCCTTTTGCTGGACGAGCCTTTGGGCGCACTTGACCTCAAGCTGCGCAAGGAGATGCAGCTGGAGCTGAAGCGCCTGCAGCGTGAAATGAACATCACCTTCGTCTACGTCACCCACGATCAGGAGGAAGCCCTGACCATGTCGGATACCGTCGTTGTTATGTCCGGCGGTAAGATCCAGCAGATCGGCTCCCCGCAGGATATTTACAACGAACCCAAAAATGCCTTTGTCGCCCGCTTTATCGGTGACTCCAACATTGTCGACGGCGTCATGCTCAAGGACTTTCTGGTCAACTTCGGCGGCCATGATTTCACCTGTGTGGACCGCGGTTTTAAAGTCAACGAGCCTGTGCAGGTCGTCATCCGCCCGGAGGACGTGCAGATCGTGCCGCCCTCTGTCGGTATGCTGACCGGCCTTGTGCGCGAAGTCATCTTCAAGGGCGTTCACTTTGAAATGCACGTCGATGTGGAAGGCTATGAGTGGATCATCCATTCCACCCAGGCCAGCCAGCCCGGCGAGCTTATCGGCATGAACATCGGCCCGGACGAAATTCATATTATGAAGCGTTCGGAGGTGTGATCCATGCTCAAATCCAAATCCTCCCGCTGGCTGGCCGGGCCGTATCTGGTCTGGATGGCCATTTTCACAGTCGTACCGCTTTTCATCGTCATCTGGTACGCCATGACGAACGCGGACGGCCAGTTCACCTTTGACAACCTCACCCAGATCGGGCGGTATTCCAGCGTGTTTGCCCGCAGCCTGATTTTGGCCGCGATCTCTACCGTGATCTGCCTGGTCATGGCGTTTCCGGTGGGGTATTTTCTCTCCCGCCTGCGCGCCAACAAGCAGCACATTATGCTGATGCTCATTATGCTGCCCATGTGGATGAACTTCCTGCTGCGCACCTACGCCTGGATGACACTGCTGGAGAAAAACGGCCTTATCAACAAGTTCTTCGGTTTGTTCGGCCTCGGCCCCTTCAACATGATCAACACCTCAGGTGCGGTTGTGCTGGGCATGGTGTACAACTACCTGCCGTTTATGATTTTGCCCATCTACACGGCCATGACAAAAATTGATGATTCCATCATTGAGGCCGCGCAGGATCTGGGCTGCAACGTCTGGCATATTCTGTTTCGGGTGCTCGTCCCGCTGACCGGCCCCGGCATTGCCACCGGCATCACGCAGGTGTTTGTGCCCGCAGTCTCTACTTTTATTATCAGCCGTATGCTGGGCGGCGGCTCCAACCTGCTGATCGGCGATTTGATCGAGCTGCAGTTCCTTGGCAACTCCTACAATCTGAACCTCGGCTCCGCCATGAGCCTGGTGCTGATGGTCATTGTCCTGCTCTGCATGAGCTTCACTTCGAGCTTTGACGAGTCCGAGATGGAAGGAGTGATGTGATATGGCAAAAAAACATTCCGCATTGCTCATGCGCACCTACGTCATTCTGGTGTTCTGCTTCATGTATCTGCCCATCGCGGTCATGATTGCGTTCAGCTTCAATGAGAGCAAATCCCGCTCGAACTTTACGGGCTTCACCCTCGGCTGGTACAAAAGCCTGTTCCACAACGAGATGATTTTGTCCGCGCTGGGTCTGAGCCTTGTGCTGGCGCTGGTGTCCAGCATTATCGCCACGGTGCTGGGCACACTGGCGACCCTTGGCATCAACTCGATGTCCCGCAAAAGCCAGCTCATCATCAATAACATCAGCTATGTGCCTGTCGTCAATCCGGAGATCATCACCGGTGTCTCACTGATGCTTCTCTTCGTCATGGCGCAGAACTTCGGCATCGGCGGCGAGAGCGGCATCTTCGGCTGGCCGACGCTGCTGATTGCGCACATCACCTTCAATATCCCGTATGTTATCTTTAATGTAGGCCCCAAGCTGCGCCAGCTCGATCCCAGCCTGTACAATGCAGCGCTGGATCTGGGCTGCACACCGCGCCAGGCTTTTACCAAAGTCATCATGCCGCAGCTGTCCCCGGCCATTTTGTCGGCATTCCTCATCTGCCTGACCTACTCTATTGATGACTTCATGATTTCCTACTTCAACTCCGGCACGATGCAGACACTGCCTATCGCCATCTACTCGATGACCCGCAAGAAGGTCAGCCCCGAGATCAACGCGCTGTCTGCAGTCATATTCTGCGTCATTCTGGCAATCATCCTGATTTCCAACGCCGCAGACTCCCGCGCCTACCGCCGCAACCAGAAAGCCATCCGCAAAGCCATGCTGGACGAAGGGGGGCGCTGAAGATGAAGCTGAAAAAGTTTTCCGCTGCAGCGCTGGCCGCACTGACTGTCACCATGATGAGCGCCGCGCCGGTGCTGGCCGCCGATGACATCGAGGTCAACGAGGATATTTCCGTCTCCGGCGACTACGATTGGAAGCGCTTTGCCAACGACCATATCACGCTGAATGTCTACAACAACGGCCTGTACATCTCCGACGGTTCTGACGAGAGCATCAACGTTCTGTCCGCATTCGAGGAGCTGACCGGCATCAAGGTCAATTACACGACCTACGACTCCAACGAGAGCCTCTACGCCAAGCTGAAATCCGGCGGCGTATCCTATGATGTCATCTTCCCATCGGATTACATGGTGGGCAAGATGGCCAAGGAGGGCATGCTGTCCGAGCTGAACATGGACAACATTCCGAACTTTGCCGGCATCGGTGAAACATATCTGAACCGCAGCTTCGACCCCGGCAACAAGTACAGCGTGCCCTACATGTGGGGCACAACGGGCCTGATCTACAACACGACGATGGTCGAGGAGCCGCCCACGAAATGGGCGGACATGTGGGATGTTGCGTACACAAACAATGTGCTGATGTTCAACAATTCCCGCGACGCTTACGCGATTGCAGCCAAGACGATTGGTCTGTCGATGAATCCGCAGTCCGTTGACGAGATCACCGCCATCACCGACGCGCTGAAGGCCCAGAAGAACATCGTGCAGGCCTACGTCATGGACGAGGTCTTTGACAAGATGGAAGGTGGCGAGGCCGCCATGGCACCCTACTATGCGGGCGATGCCATCACGATGATCGACGAAAACCCAGACCTTGCTTTCGTCCACCCGGAGGAAGGCGTCAACTTCTTCATCGACAGCATGTGCATTCCGGCCAACGCCAAGCACCAGGAGGCTGCCGAAATGTTCATCAACTACCTGTGTGAGCCGGACGTCGGCCTTGCCAACGCGGACTTCATCGGCTATTCCACCCCCATCACCGCCGTGTGGGAGATGCTGGACGACGATTTGAAGTACAGCGAAATTGCCTACCCGAGCGCGGAGGTTCTGGACAAGGCGGAGGTCTTTGAGACTCTGCCCGACGACATCAACGCCGCCATGGATGCCCAGTGGAGCGAGATGAAGAGCTACGAGGATGGCGGCAGCGGCTGGATGGTTCTTGTCCTGCTGCTTCTGGCCATCGCCATCTCTGCATTCAATATTTGGCGCAAGCTCCGCAAAAAATCCCGCGATAACTATTAAACAGTTTCAGGCTGCACACCGTTTTGCGTGTGCAGCCTTTTTGTTTGCCGGCCCGCAGCCTTGCCGCTGCACCCTTTTACGGTTCGATTTGTAGGGAGGGGTCTTGCCCCCTCTGCGGGCCGATGCAAGCATCAGCCCCTACGGCCAGCCACAAAGCCCCCGCCTTTGCATTTTTCCAACATTTGTGCTATACTCTCCTTGGCAAATCAATTCAAAATCCATCAAGGAGGGCTTCCTTATGCCCGAAAAGCTCATAACCTACACCCAAAAATTTACCGTCTACCGCACGGACGGCGACCACCTCGGCCATGTCAAGCTGGGGGCGCTGCTGCGCTATGCCCAGCAGGTTGCTACCGCCCACGCCGAGGCCGTAGGGCTGGACGATGCCCTGTACCGCAAGACCCACACCGCCTATGTGCTGGCCAAGCTGGCCCTGCACGTCACACAGCTGCCCCGTGTGGACGAGGAACTGACCCTTGTCACCCAGCCCGAGCGCTGCAAGCGCGCCGTCAACAAGCGCATCACCCATTTTTATGATGCCGACGGGGCAGAGGTCGCCACAATGGACAGCCGCTGGGTGCTCATTGATACAGAAAAGCGCATCATCCTGCGCAAGCACCCCGAACAGTTCAATGACCAGTGGGCCGCCGATGTCCCGTTTGAGCTGCCGATCAAGCTGCCCCGCATTGCCCCTGAGGACTGCGAGGTGCTGGGGGAGCAGCAGGCTGTCTACTCCCGCTGCGATATGAACGGGCATCTGAACAATACCCGCTATGCCGACATCGTCTGCGATGCCGTGCCATGGGAGGTGTGGGATACCGCGCAAATCCGCGATTTTACGATTAGCTACCACCGCGAGGTACCCCGCGGCGAGAGCTTCACCCTGCGCCGTGCCAGACCGGCAGAGGACACCTTCTATTTTGAAGGCGAACGGGAAGGCAAATCCGCCTTTGAGGCACAGCTGATTTTCAAACACTTATAATTTCTACACAAACCCCTGTTACACTGTTTATATCGACAATGTAAAGGAGTTCTTATTATGACAAAGCAAAAATTCGGCCTGACCGGCACGGCGCTCAAAACCATTGCGCTGGTGCTCATGGTGATGGACCACATTCACTACTTTTTTGAATTTACGGGCATTGTGCCGGAATGGTTCAGTATGCTGGCGCGGCTGTCCGCACCGCTGTTTTTGTTCTGCACGGTTGAGGGCTTCGCCCACACCCATGACCGCAGGCGCTACTTTCTGCGTATCTGGGCCATCGGCGCTGCGATGGGCACTGTGGAATTTTTTATGATCTATGCAGGGGCCTTCCGCCGCGGGGACGGCTTCTACCCGCTGAATGCCATTTTTCAGGATCTGATGCTGCTCTGCATCATCTGGCAGGGCATTGACTGGCTGCGCCAGCGCCGGTTTGTACGGGGCGCACTGGCTGCTGCCATGCCGATTGTCTGGCCGTTTTGCATCGCAGCGCTGCTGATGCTTTTTCCCAAAATTCAGGACGCGCCGATCGGCTCCACCGTGTTGGCGTGGCTTATCACGGCACCGTTTCCCATGTGGTCGGGCATCACCGACGGCAGCTGGTCTTTTCTGGCCGGCGGCATCGCGCTGTATGCGCTGTATAACCACAAGCGCCTGCGGCTGGTCGTTTGGGCGGCTATGACCTTCCTGTGTGATTTTGTGCTGGTCTTTCTGCAGGTTCGCGGTCTGCCGGATTTTGCCTTTTCCCAGATGTTCACAGTCTACTATGAGTGGCTCGGCGTTTTTGCCGTTATCGGCATGGCGCTGTACAACGGCCGGCGCGGCAGCGGCCACAAGCAGCTGTTCTACTGGTTCTACCCGGCACACATTTATCTTCTCTACGGGGCATCCTGCCTTGTCTACACGCTTACGCGGTAAGGAGAGCTTATGGCACACATTCTGGCAGTTGACGATGACCACGACCTCTGCGCACTGCTGAAAACAGCGCTGGAGCGTGACGGCCACACCGTAGAAACGCGCACCTCCGGCACGCAGCTGACCGATACGCTCTGCCGCTGGGCGGACTGCATCCTGCTGGATGTGATGATGCCCGGTGAGGACGGCTTTGCCGTCTGCCGCCGCATTCGCGCCGAGACGGACGCGCCGATTCTGTTTCTGACGGCCCGCACCGATGAGCCGTCGGTGCTGACCGGTCTCGGTCTTGGTGCGGACGATTACCTGACCAAGCCGTTCCGCGTGGCCGAGCTGCGTGCCCGGGTTGCCGCCCACCTGCGGCGGCAGAACCGCACGCCGTCCCATAAGATCACCCGCGGCGGGGTGACGCTGGACCTTTCTGCCAAAGAAGCCGGCGTTGACGGCATGCCTTTACACCTGACAAAATCCGAGTACGCCATCTGTGAGCTGCTGGCCCTCCATGCAGGGCAGACCTTTTCCAAAGAACAGATTTACGAAGCTGTGTTCGGTTATGACGGTACAGCGGATGACACCGCCATCACCCAGCACATTAAAAACATCCGCGCCAAGCTGCGCGTAGCCGGGGCAGAGGAGGTGCTGCAAACGATATGGGGCGTGGGCTACCAATGGAAAAACGAAAGCTGACCAGCCTGCGCACCGTGCTGCTGCGGTATCTTCTTCTGTGCGGCGGCGGGTGTGCGCTGATTCTGGTACTCTGGTGGGTCATTTTTATGCAGCTGATAAACATCGGTTTTCTGCTGCCTGCCGTGGCGTCCGCCCAGGCCTGTTCCGAGGCCCGGGAGACCGTGGCCGCCATGACCGCAGAAACATTTGATTCCAACCAAATCAGTGACCTGTGCCGCTGGGCTGTGGTGCAGAATGACACGGTGCTGCAGACCAACATGACCGCCCGTCAGCTGAAAATCGCCCTCAACGCCTTCCACGGCGGCAGCGGCAATCTTGGGTATACGCAGTACCAGTACGATGTTAAAATGGCGGACGGAAGCTTTTGCCTTTTACAGTACGACTATGTTGTGCCCTACGCCGACCCGGCTCTGCGGGACACGCTGCCGGATTTCCAGACCTGCTATATTTTGCTGCTGGCGGTGCTCATTCTCGCTTGGCTGGGCTGGCAGACCCACTGCACCGTGCGGGTCTTTGCCGCCGAGACCGCCTGTCTGCACCGCGCGGTGGATGCCATCGCTGCGCAGCAGCCCGAGCGCATTGACGCAGACGGCGCGCGTCTGCGAGAGTTTTCCGCCACGCTGCATGCCATGCAGACGATGGGCCGAGAGCTGACCAACAGCCTGCAAAGCCAATGGCGGATGGAGCAGCAGCGCGCCGAACAGATCGCCGCGCTGACGCATGACTTGAAAACGCCGCTGTCCATCATTCAGGGCAACGCAGACCTGCTGGCCGAGGATGCTCTGTCCGCCGACCAGCAGACACAGGTCGAAGCCATCCTGCGCGGCACAGAGCGCGCACGCCACTATTTGGCCGCTCTGCGCACAGCCGGCGCAGCACCTGCCGTACAAGCACCGCTGGCCAGCCACACCCTCACGGCCCGGCTGGCGCAGACAGCCAGCGCCCTCTGCGCGCCTGCCGGAATCCAATTTATACTGCAGGAGGAATGGCAGGGGACGATCCGTGCTGCAGAGAATGACCTGCTGCGCGCTGCGGAAAACCTTTTGGACAACGCTGCCGCCCACACCCCGCGCGGCGGAACCGTCACCCTGACCGTTGTAAGGGAAAACAACAGCTTTATTTTGCGTGTGACCGATACCGGCCCCGGCTTTACCGCCGAGGCACTGGCTCGGGCAGGGGAGATGTTCTACACAGATGCTGCGCGCAGCGACAGTTCCCATCAAGGGCTGGGACTGTATTCTGCACGCAGGACCGCTGCAGCCCACGGCGGTACCCTGCGGGTATATAACACCCCCGGCGGCTGCGCCGAGCTTTGCCTGCCAATTTGTGAATAAATTGAGAAATTACAAAAAAATGACAAAACACTCTTGACATTTGGTGACAAAACAGTTACAATTTAGTTGCAAGCTAAATGAACCCCAAGTCAAATAGCTTTATCACATTTTCATGTGTTCTTCTCCTCCTTTCTTGTAAATCCCCGCCCATCCCTCAGGGCGGGGATTTATTTTTTTGTAATCCGGCACCGCGGGCATTTTTCTTTACAATCCCTGGAAATCGTGCTAAAATAAAAGTCGTATGTCCTTACCGTCCTGTACCTGTACAGGCTAGTTATATATATAAAGAAGCGTTCAGAGAAATAAGAGAGGGAAACACTGTAACATGGCACAATCTCGTTCCGGTAAAAAATCAACAAAGAACTCCTCCGGCAAAAAGGGCACCGCCTCCTCCCGCGGCGCAGGCCGCAGCAGCACCGGGCGCTCCGCATCCGCGCGCAGCAGTGCGG
>ERZ791875.1386-NODE-1386-length-16376-cov-2.826114_pt1 | contig 16376 bp, 15 predicted proteins | sample MGYA00510278_ERZ791875 | MGnify/ENA primary metagenome ERZ791875 (study PRJEB30046, sample SAMN00792078) | human gut metagenome | study: EMG produced TPA metagenomics assembly of the A metagenome-wide association study of gut microbiota in type 2...
AGGGCAGGCGCATGCTTCGCGGATTTTGGCTTTCGCGCTTTCGCAGATGCTGTCGTTGCCGTAACCCGGATATTGGTTTTGTGCGATTTCGCTGATGCGTTCGATGATTTCCGGTGTTGCCGTGCAGGAATAGTCGTTTTCAAAAGACAGCATGATGCGCTCCTTGTATCTGACCTATGCTGATGACTTGCGACCGGCTGTTTGCTGTATTCAAGCCGTCCGGATAGCAAAAAACCTCGGAATTTCTTCCGAGGTCTCTACCGGGGTGGCTAACGCGGCTCGAACGCGCGACCTTCTGAACCACAATCAGATGCTCTACCAACTGAGCTATGGCCACCATAGTGCCGTATTCAGCAAGCTGAATTCGCGCAACAGGTGAATACTATACACAACTTTGCGGATGTGTGCTCATCGGTGTGTCGCGATGGAATCAAGTGGTCGGTTTCATTCTTGGGGCCAGGCTGCGGGCTGTCTCAGATGGCGGGATGTGGATGAGTGGGTCTTGTGCGGCGATTGATGAAAAGTCAAGGCACACGACGGTGTGATGGTACGACCGGGGATTGCAGAAATGATTACGTGAGTGTTCGCAATGTGAGCATTATGTTTCATATCAACCGCGACCCGCCTAGTTTCATGCGATGTTACCTACACCAAACAAGGGAAGAGAAACACCATGGAAAAGGTTAAAGCCTTTGCAGATTGGCTGACCAAGTGGTTTACGGTCATCGTCATCGTCTGGGCCGTCTTCAACTACTTCGTGCCGGCCGCCAGCTTGTGGGGCAAGGCGTACACCGGCTACATGCTGGGCATCGTGCTGTTCGGCATGGGCCTGACCCTGACGCTGGACGACTTCAAGCGCATCCTGACCCAGCCGCTGATGGTCATCGTCGGCACCGTAGCTCACTTCATCATCATGCCGCTCATCGCCGTGGCCCTGTGCGCGATCTTCCACCTGTCCGGCCCGCTGGCCGTGGGCGTGATTCTCGTCGGCTGCTGCCCGTCTGGCACCTCCTCCAACGTGATGAGCTACCTGTCCCGTGGTGACGTGGCCCTCGATGTCTCCATCGGCATCCTCTCCACCCTGTGCGCCCCGTTCATGATTCCGCTGCTGATGCAGCTGCTCGCTTCTCAGTACGTGTCCGTGCCGACTCAGTCCCTGTTCCTCAACGCCGTCAAGGTGGTGCTCTTCCCGATCGCCCTCGGTGTGATCTGCCACATGATCTTCGGCAAGAAGATCGAGAAGGTTACGGTCGCCCTGCCTATCGTTTCTCAGGTGGCTATTCTGCTTATCATCGGCGTGGTCGTTGCCGCCAACGGTCCGAAGCTGTTCGTGGCCAGCTCCCTGGTGGCCATCCCGGTGGTCATCCTGCACAACCTGTGCGGCTACTCGCTGGGCTTCGGCTTCTCCAAGCTGATGTACAAGATCTACCCGAAGGGCTTCCGCTACGCACAGCAGAAGGCCATCACCTTCGAAGTCGGCATGCAGGACTCCGCTCTGGGCGCAACCCTGGCCCTGACCTCCTTCGCAACCAACCCACTCGCTGCCGTGCCGTCCACCTTCTTCTCCGTGTGGCACAACATCTCCGGCTCTATCCTGTCCAGCTGGTGGCGCAACCACGATGACAAGCACGAGATCCACTGGGATTCCGACAATGGCGAGAAGGGCTCTGCCAAGAGCACCGTTTCAGCGGCCCACCCGTTCGACGCCGATAAGGCCGCCAAGGTCGCTGCCTGAAATCCTGAAATGGTGAGAAAGGTCGGGTAAGGCACGACTCCAGTCAGTCGGTCATCCACCTTTCCTACCTCGCATAACATAGCCGCTCCCGCTTACTCCCGATTGAGGTATCGGGCGTTTCGCGAGGGCGGTTTTGCTATAATTGGTAATGCAGAAAGCGGCAAGGTAATACGGCAAAGAGGCCGGGTCGCTAGAGGTTCCCATCGGATATGGAAGAGCACGAGGATGTGCTGGAAACAGATAACACAGAAGCGGATGTGGTGAAAAGAAACATAATGTAACCTCCTTGGCGGTGCCCCCGTGTGACATAGTCTCCGCGGGGGCACCTGCTGTGTGGCGTTCCCTTTTTGCGACGCATTCCCGGGAATATTGCGTTGGGAGAATAGTTGGGTGTGTGTTTTGCGACGCATTGGAATATTGCGTTGGGAGGAGAGGAAAAGTACGGGGGCGCAGGAGGTCCCCAAACCAGTGAGTTGTGGCTCGGCGCGTCGTTGTCCGGAGGAATCGTAATATAGATATTCGTGTGTGCCAACAGCACGCCTTATGTAACAGGCGAGCATGCTGGGATATCCTTCAAACCGCTGATCGCACGCAGTAATGCGCCGACGGGAGGGGCGAAGGCCATCGGGCCGGTGGACTGGGCTATCTTTTCCGATTCGTCGGGTGCCGCCAACAGGCGGATACCAAGCGAGTGTGCTGAAAAGTGTGGGTGCAGTGCGGCGGTCACACAAAAGCAAGAGAAACCACTGAATCGGAGAATTCAAGTTGCCTACTATTGAACAGCTCGTCCGTAAGGGACGTCAGGCAAAGCCGAAGAAGTCCAAGACTTTGGCCCTGAAGGGCAGCCCGCTGCGTCGCGGCGTGTGCACCCGTGTTTACACCACCACCCCGAAGAAGCCGAACTCGGCTCTGCGTAAGGTTGCTCGTGTGCGCCTGTCCTCGGGCATCGAAGTCACCGCCTACATTCCGGGCGAAGGCCACAATCTGCAGGAGCACTCCATCGTGCTCGTGCGCGGCGGCCGTGTGAAGGATCTCCCGGGTGTGCGTTACCACATCGTGCGTGGCGCGCTCGATACCCAGGGTGTCAAGGACCGTAAGCAGGGTCGTTCCCTGTATGGAGCAAAGAAGGCGAAGTAAGAGATATGTCACGTAAGGGACCTTCCAAGAAGCACGTCGTGCTGCCCGATCCGATCTACGGTTCCACCGTGGTGGCGCAGCTCATCAACAAGATTCTGCTTGACGGCAAGAAGTCGATCGCCGAAGACATCGTCTACTCCGCGCTCGATATGGTCAAGGAGAAGTCCGACCAGGAGCCGGTGGCTGTGCTCAAGCGCGCCCTGGACAACATCCGTCCGTCCCTCGAGGTTCGCTCCCGCCGTGTCGGTGGCGCCACCTACCAGGTGCCGGTCGAGGTCAAGCCGAACCGCGCCAACACCCTGTCGCTGCGCTGGCTGACCGACTTCTCCCGCGCCCGTCGTGAGAAGACCATGGCTGAGCGTCTCGCCAATGAGATCCTGGATGCCTCCAACGGCCTCGGTGCTTCTGTCAAGCGCCGCGAGGATACTCATAAGATGGCAGAGGCTAACAAGGCCTTCGCTCATTACCGCTGGTAATCACTCGCCCTGAGTAAAACTAAGGAAAAAGATGGCTGAAGAGATTTCGGACCTCCACGACGTCCGCAATATCGGCATCATGGCCCACATTGATGCCGGCAAGACCACCACTACCGAGCGTATTCTGTTCTACACCGGTAAGAACTACAAGATCGGCGAGACCCACGACGGCGCCTCCACCATGGACTTCATGGCGCAGGAGCAGGAACGTGGTATCACCATCCAGTCCGCTGCTACCACCTGCTTCTGGAGCCGTCAGTCCCACGACACCAAGGACAAGTTCCAGATCAACATCATCGATACCCCTGGCCACGTGGACTTCACGGCCGAGGTGGAGCGCTCCCTGCGCGTGCTCGATGGTGCCGTTGCCGTGTTCGACGGCAAGGAAGGCGTGGAGCCGCAGTCCGAAACCGTGTGGCGTCAGGCTGACAAGTACGGCGTTCCGCGTATCTGCTTCATCAACAAGATGGACAAGCTGGGCGCGAACTTCTACTACTCCGTCGACACCATCAAGGAGAAGCTGGGTGCTACTCCGATCGTGATGCAGCTGCCGATTGGTTCCGAGAACGACTTCACTGGCGTTGTCGACCTGGTTGAGATGCAGGCTTACGTGTGGAACGGCACCGAGGAGCTCGGCGCCAAGTACGACACCACTGAAATCCCGGACGACCTCAAGGACAAGGCTCAGGAGTACCACGAGAAGCTCGTGGAAGCCGCTGCCGAAGCCGACGACGACCTCATGAACAAGTTCTTCGAGGACGGCGACCTGTCCAAGGAAGACATCCGCGCTGGCGTGCGTAAGCTCACCATCGCCAAGGAAGCCTTCCCGATCTTCTGCGGTTCCGCCTTCAAGGACAAGGGCGTTCAGCCGATGCTGGACGGCGTTGTCGATTACCTGCCGTCTCCTGAAGACGTGCCGGCCATCAAGGGCTACAAGCCTGGCGATGAGTCCGTCGAGATCGACCGTCACCCGGTCAAGTCCGATCCGTTCGCGGCTCTGGTCTTCAAGATCTCCACCCACCCGTTCTACGGCAAGCTCGTGTTCGTGCGCGTCTACTCCGGCTCCGTTGTGCCGGGCGACTCCGTGCTCGACTCCACCCGCGAGAAGAAGGAACGTATCGGCAAGATCTTCCAGATGCACGCCGATAAGGAAAACCCGATGGACCGCGCTGACGCCGGTAACATCTACACCTTCGTGGGCCTGAAGAACGTGACCACCGGTGACACCCTGTGCGCCATCGACGATCCGATCACCCTCGACTCCATGACCTTCCCGGATCCTGTGATCCAGGTGGCCGTCGAACCGAAGACCAAGGCCGACCAGGAGAAGATGGGCATCGCCCTGTCCAAGCTGGCCGAAGAGGATCCGACCTTCCAGGTCACGACCGACGAAGAGTCCGGCCAGACCCTGATCGCCGGCATGGGCGAGCTCCAGCTCGACATCATCGTCGACCGTATGCGCCGCGAGTTCAAGGTTGAGTGCAACCAGGGCAAGCCGCAGGTCGCCTACCGCGAGACCATCCGCAAGGCCGTCATGGACCAGGGCTACACCCACAAGAAGCAGACCGGTGGTTCCGGCCAGTTCGCAAAGGTCCTGATGAACTTCGAGCCGCTCGACACCACCGAGGGCAAGACCTTCGAGTTCGAGAATAAGGTCACCGGCGGCCACATCTCCGCCGAATTCATCGGCCCCATCGAGGCCGGTGTCAAGGAGGCCATGGAGTCCGGTGTTCTCGCCGGCTTCCCGGTCGTGGGCGTCAAGGCCACCGTCACGGACGGCCAGGTCCACGACGTCGATTCCTCCGAAATGGCCTTCAAGCTCGCAGGTTCCATGTGCTTCAAGGAAGCTGCCCCGAAGGCCAAGCCGGTCATTCTCGAACCGATCATGAAGGTCGAAGTCCGTACGCCGGAAGAGTACATGGGCGAAGTCATCGGCGATCTGAACCAGCGCCGTGGCAACATCCAGTCCATGACCGACGGTGTCGGCGTCAAGGTCATCGACGCCAAGGTCCCGCTGTCCGAGATGTTCGGCTACATCGGCGACCTGCGTTCCAAGACCCAGGGTCGTGCCATGTTCACCATGGAGATGGACTCCTACGACGAGGTGCCGAAGAGCGTCTCCGAGGAGATCATCAAGGCCCAGCGCGGCGAGTGACACGCGCCACTGCATGAAGTAGCCAGTGTCTTCAGTCAGCGGTAATATCGTATACCGCTGACTGGGTTCTGGCTCTTCAAAGTGGCACATAACCCAGAAACCCAGTAGAATAAGCGAGTTCCTGTGCGAAAGGGTGCAGGAAACTCACGAGACGTCCAGGAGGACAAAAGTAATGGCAAAGGAAAAGTACGAGCGTACTAAGCCGCACGTTAACATCGGTACCATCGGCCACGTCGACCACGGTAAGACTACCCTGACTGCCGCCATCTCCAAGGTGCTGCACGAGGAGTTCCCGGATGTCAACCCGGAGTACGACTTCAACCAGATCGATTCCGCTCCGGAAGAGGCCGCCCGCGGTATCACCATCAACATCGCCCACATCGAGTACCAGACCGAGAAGCGTCACTACGCTCACGTCGACTGCCCGGGCCACGCCGACTTCGTGAAGAACATGATTACCGGTGCTGCCCAGATGGATGGCGCTATCCTCGTTGTGGCCGCCACCGACGGCCCGATGGCCCAGACTCGCGAGCACGTGCTGCTCGCCCGTCAGGTTGGCGTTCCGAAGATCCTCGTCGCCCTGAACAAGTGCGACATGGTCGACGATGAAGAGCTCATCGAGCTCGTCGAAGAAGAGGTCCGCGACCTCCTCGACGAGAACGGCTTCGACCGTGACTGCCCGGTCATCCACACCTCCGCTTACGGTGCTCTGCACGACGACGCTCCGGACCACGAGAAGTGGGTCCAGTCCGTTAAGGACCTCATGGACGCTGTCGACGACTACATCCCGACCCCGGTTCACGACCTGGACAAGCCGTTCCTGATGCCGATCGAGGACGTCTTCACCATCTCCGGCCGTGGTACCGTTGTCACCGGTCGTGTCGAGCGTGGCCAGCTGGCCGTCAACACCCCGGTCGAGATCGTTGGTATCCGTCCGACCCAGCAGACCACCGTCACCTCCATCGAGACCTTCCACAAGACCATGGACGCCTGCGAGGCTGGCGACAACACCGGTCTGCTTCTGCGTGGTCTCGGCCGTGACGATGTCGAGCGTGGCCAGGTTGTGGCCAAGCCGGGCTCCGTCACCCCGCACACCAAGTTCGAGGGCGAAGTCTACGTGCTGACCAAGGACGAAGGCGGCCGTCACTCGCCGTTCTTCTCCAACTACCGTCCGCAGTTCTACTTCCGCACCACCGACGTCACCGGCGTCATCGAGCTGCCGGAAGGCGTCGAGATGGTTCAGCCGGGCGACCACGCTACCTTCACCGTTGAGCTGATTCAGCCCATCGCTATGGAGGAAGGCCTGACCTTCGCTGTGCGTGAAGGTGGCCACACCGTCGGCTCCGGTCGTGTGACCAAGATCCTCGCCTGATTTTCATCAGACAAGAATCTTCGCTTGAACTAGCGTTATAGGAAATCCCCTTCGAGGAAACTCGGAGGGGATTTTCTATAACCGCAGCAGGATATGGATATGTACCACGACTTCCGGCCTGGATGCGCTAGTGTTGCTTTTCAATAGATAAACGGACTGCTGCACTGCGAGGATATGACACTGATGGCAGGCCGGGAAAGAAGGTCGATGATGACTGGTGCACAGGCCGCTCACTGTGGTTCTGTATCCGCAATTTCGCTGGGACTGCCCGTTTCCACGGCGATTCCCGAAGCCAAAGGCACACTGCCGAAAGCCTTGTTCGTAGGCAAAGCGCCGATTTCCGGCAAACTCAAGCAGCGATTGGTGAACGAGATCGAATCCATCACCATGCTGGCGTTGGCCCGGTCGGCCAACACGGGGCTTGCGGACGGCAAACTGATCCCGGAAGTGCTGGTCATCGGACTGAAGCTTACGGCCAAAGCCACCGGCATACCGAACGAAGTCATCGACCTGATCGCCGGACAGCGCAAATCGGGCATCGTGTTCGTGTGCGTACGCGACGTGCCGTTCGAGGGCAGCACGCGTGAGGAGTGCGCCGCGCCATACCGGGGCGTCCCGGGCACACGCCGATCTATCAGGTATATGCCGGCGACTGGCAGCCGGCGGGGGAGGCCCAGCTGGAGCTGGCCGGCTCTACTATTGATGGTCTGTGGGCATCGCTGTGCTCACAGACCATTTTGGGTACGCCGGAGGTCGAGAATCTGGATGCGCGCATCATTCGCCATACTGAAATTGCTCGGCTCGAATCCGAAGTGGACAAGCTCACTCGTGACCATCAGCGCGTCAAGAACCCGGCCCAGCGCAACGAGATCTATGCCAAACTCCACAAGGCCAAGGCGCAGCTCGCAAAACTGCGCGAGGCATAGTGATGTGAAAGCCATTGGGCTTCCGCTGGCGGGAGCTGGCTCGCGAAGCGAGACTGAGGGTGGTCCAGGTCCGTGGCCTAGGGCTACGCCCAAGCTAATTGAAATATTCGTGCATCATACAGCGTACAGTTAAACCATGTTCCCTCTGCTCGAAACCCTGGTCGCCGTATACGAGGTGGGTCAGTTCACGCTGGCCGCCGATGAGCTGAAGGTATCGCAGTCGACGGTGTCGTCGCGTATCGCCCAATTGGAGCAGATGGTCGGCGCGCCGCTGTTCGTGCGCAATGCGAAAAGTGACGTGACGCCCACACAGGCCGGGCGGATGCTGTACCAGACTGCCATCGGCATCGACGGATTATGGCGGGATACGCGTGAGCAGATCGCCCGCGTGCAGGAGGCGCGTGAGCCGCTGGCCGTGTCGTTCTCGCACACGACCGCGGCGATTCTGCTGCCGAAGGCGTTGCCGGTGATGGCTCGGGACATGGACGGTTTCGACTTCGCTGTACACGTGATGAACTCGGATGCGATTCTCGAACGGGTCAGCATGAAGGCCGTGCAGCTCGGCGTGGTGGAAAAGCCGATCGTGAACGATTCGGTGGACCGCGTCACCCTGTGCGAGGACCGGCTGGTGTTGGCGGGGGAGCCCGACGGCGTGTGGATGGTGCGCGAGCACGGTTCCGGCGTGCGGTATTACACGGATTTGTATTTCAAGACCGCTCAGGTTGTGCCTGCACGCACGATGGAAGTGTCCAGTAATGCGGCGATTGTGGCGGCGCTGTCCGCCGGGTTCGGGCAGTCGTTGATTTCGGAAGCCGCCGTGCCGGCGGGCGTGCCGGTGCAGCGGGAGCTTGGCGATGAGTTTGTGCGGCGGTTCTATGCGCTGGTGCCGAGATCCGGTCTGACGCACGATCAGCGGGAGTTGGCGGAGATGATTATTGCTGCGCTGCGCGGGTAGTCAGATAGTCGACTGAGGGGAGGTCGCGAACGTTGTTTCTCTCTCTCCGTCCGCCTGCGGCGGCCACCTCCCTCATCAGAGGGAGATCAATTAGGTATCGACAAAATCGATGATATGTATTGGTTGCAATGATTTGACCGATGTAAATGCTTGAGCTTCAATAGACACCGTGAGAGAGTTCTGTACAAAATGGTGGAAGCGCATTACCACCGTTGACATGTTGTTCATTGGCGTTCTGACTCTGCTGGCCTCGCTGTTCGCCTCCTGGCTCAAGCAGTTCCCCGGATTCAGCCTTTTCGGCGCGCTTATCATCGCGCTGCTCATCGGTATGATCATCCAGTTCCCGATCCGCAGTGCCTACGTCGGTTCCAATGATGGCCGCAAGGCAGGCGTCAAGGACGCCGCTGGCCTGATTTCCAACAAGCTGCTGCGCCTCGGCATCATCCTGCTCGGTTTCAAGCTCAACCTCGCCGTGCTGTTCACGCAGGGCATCAAGTGTCTGCCGATCGCAGCTGTGGTCGTCACGCTGACCATCATCGTGTGCTATGCCATCGCCCGCAAGCTCGGTGTCGACCCGATGCTCGCCATCCTGACCGCCGGTGGCACCGGCATCTGCGGTGCGGCCGCCGTCATGGGCCTAGCCGGTTCCATCAAGGTGCCTGAGGACAAGCAGGACGAGAAGGACAACGACGTGACCATGGCCGTGGCCATCGTAGCCATTATGGGTACTGTGTTCGCGTTGCTGGAGATCGCGCTCGGCCCGCTGGCCGGCATGACCAAGGACCAGCTGGGCATCACCGCCGGTGCTTCCCTGCACGAAATCGCCCACGCGGTCGCCGCCGGCGACGCTTTCGGCGCGGTGGACATCGCCACCATCATGAAGCTTTCCCGCGTGCTCATGCTCGTGTTCGCGGCCATCATCATCGCTATCTGGTGGGAGAAGAAGCACTCCGAGGTGGAGAACACCGGCAAGAAGACTGTGGCCTTCCCGTGGTTCATGCTCGGCTTCATCGGCGCTTCGATCATCGGCACCTTCGTGCCGCTCATCGCCTCCATCACCCCGCAGCTCGTGGACTTTGCGTACATCGTGCTCGGCATGGCCATGGCCGCGCTCGGCATCAACGTGAACTTCAAGGCCATCGCTTCCAAGGGTAAGAAGCCGATGCTCGCCAGCTTCCTGACCTCGATTCTGCTCATGTGCTTCGCGGCAGGCGTCGCGGTGCTGTTCTTCTGATAAGCGCTCCAAATACAAATAGGCGAAGGCGAACGACAGTGAGCGATTGGAATGTGTCACCTAAAAATCACGTACTTGCACAACGGATAACCCCAGCCGAACTGGCAGGCCATCGCAATGAACTTCACCACATACGGGCTCAGGTCCGTCGCGCCCGGCATCCAGCCGATCAGCAGCGTGCTGAACGTGAAGTTCCAGATCCACAGCAGCACGAAAAGCATCACGGAACGGGCGAAGTTGCTTGACGATTTGAACGTCACGTTGCGGTTCATCACGAAGTTGTAGGTCGCCGAACACACCACGGCGATGCCGTTGGCGATCTGTGAGGGTACGCCGATCAAGTGCAGAATGGCGAACGTCGCATACTCCACAATGGTCTGCGTGGCGGAAACACCCACATACTTGCCCAGCACGGCGAGTCCATTTTGCTTCGGGGTTGCCGTGCCCACGGTATTTTCCGCAGTATTCGTTGTGGTCGAGGTATTTGTGGCGCCCACACCTTGATTCGGCTTCACATCCGCTCCATTGTTCGCCATGCCCATATACCTCCCGGATGTACCTGTGACGTTCGACCTCGCAATGATACCGCTGACCGCGTCGGGAATCGGCGTGGCGGTCAGACGAGAAAACCGCAGGCCGCAGCAACGACCGGCACACCCAGCGACAGCACCAGATAGGCCGCTGCGGTGGGGTAGCGGTGTTTGCGGAAGAGCGTCACCATTTCGTTGATTGCGGTCGAGAACGTGGAGAAGCCGCCGAGGAAACCGGTGGCCAGCACTAGCCGCCATGGTTCATCAAGTGTCCCGCCGAGTGCCAGCGCCGCGACCAAACCGGCTAGGAATCCGGCGATGAGATTGATGGTGAACGTGGAAAGTGGGAATGCGCGCTGCCAGTACGTTTTGATGGTCACGTCAAGCAGATAGCGGCAGGAGGCGCCTACGCCGCCGCACAGGCAGACCAAGATTGGTAGGAATACGGTCATCACGCCTTACCTCCCTTGCTGGTCGTAGCGGCATTCGTATCAGCGGACGCTTCGGCGGATACGTTCGAGGAGCCGGCCAGATGCGTTCCTGCCCACACGCCGGCAGACGCACAAACCAGACCCAGCGCGAACGTCACCAGTAGATAGGCAATGCCGGCCGCCACCTGACCGTCGCGGATTGCGGTAAAACCTTCCAGCGCGAGTGTCGACATCGTAGACAAACCACCGCATACGCCCATGCCGAGTCCGCGACTGGCAAGTTCTTTGGAACGTGCGCCGAACCGGGAAGCGCCGGCCAAGTAAGCGGTCAACCCTGCATAGCAGAAGCAAGCCAGCATGTTGGCCACAAACGTGCCGGTATGGAAGCTGCCAGCCGCGGGAATCTGTGCGAACGCATAGCGGATAGCGGTGCCGATCGCACCGCCGCAGAAGACGACCAACACAATATCAAGATGAATATCGGGGAGCTTGCGCGCCGGGGGAGTGGCCGTGCGCGTGCCCGGCCGGGCACCTGCGGATGGGGATTGCGAGCCCATAATAGCCTTTCCTGAAACCGCTGAATCCCGCTGAAGACACAACGATTCCATGCAATGTCAAATCGTGTGTAGGAACTATCAGCAGTGTGCGGTTCGAAACAAGTTCAGGCGGGTTCCATCGCCGAATCCCAGCCTACTCGTGCAGAAGACATCCATGGGCGTGTCGCCGTTTTACTTCAAGTACTTGAGGTTTTTAGAGTTGTCGATATGAGCACAACGACCGCATGGCATACGATTCGCGAGGCGTCGGTGATTTCCGGGCTTCCGGAGTCCACGCTGCGTTACTACGAGCAGATCGGCATTATCGCTCCCATCACTCGCGACCCGAGTTCGGGGCATCGCGCCTATTCGGACGCCGATCTCGAACGGCTGACCACAGTATCCTGTCTCGCAGCCACGGGCATGCCGCTCGAATCGATGCGCACGTACCTCGCCAACTCGCAGGGCGGGCGAGAAGGTGCACGCCGCCAGATGGAACTGCTCGACGCGCAGGCCCTGCGTCTCGCTGCCAAAGCCGAATCCATTCGAATGCAGCAGGCGTACGTATCGTTCAAGACACTGTACTGGCGGGCTAAGGCTGAGGGGCGCGACGAGGAGGCGCAGCAGCTCATCGAAGAAAACCGGAACATCATCGAACAGGTGAAGCGCCTGCAAACCGACGTCAAACAATAAACGACAATAGACAGATATTCCCAACAAAGGAGTGATTGACATGACCGAAATGATGAAAGCTGCGATTTTCGTGGAGCCTGGCAAGATGGCCGTGGAAGAAGTGCCGAAGGCGATGCTTGAACAGGATGATGACATCGTGATCCGCGTGGTGCGCACGTGCGTGTGTGGCTCTGATTTGTGGTTCTTCCGTGGGCTGAGCGGACAGGCCGCGCACAGCCAGGTGGGTCACGAGTCCATCGGTGTGGTCGAAGAGGTTGGCGCGGCGGTCGAATCCGTCAAGCCCGGCGATTTCGTGGTTGTGCCATTCCCGTACAGCTGCGGTAAATGCCCGGTGTGCAAGGCCGGCTTCGAATCCGTGTGCCCGCACGGGGGCTACTTCTCCGCTTGTCAGGCCGAATACCTGCGCGTGCCCGAGGCGGACGGCACCGTGGTCAAGGTGCCCGGTTCGCCGGAAGACTACGATGACGCGACGCTCGCTTCGCTGCTGACCGTTTCCGATGTGATGTCCACCGGTTATCACGCGGCGGTTTCTGCCGAGGTCAAGCCCGGTGACACAGCCGTGGTCATGGGCGATGGTGCAGTCGGCCTGTGCGGTGTGATTGCCGCCAAGATGCGTGGTGCCACGCGCGTTATTGCCATGAGCCGTCACGAGGATCGCGCGGCGCTCGCCCGCGAATTCGGTGCGACTGATATCGTGCCCGAGCGTGGCCAAGAGGCTATTGACAAGGTGCTGGAGATGACCGGTGGCTATGGTGCGGACGCGGTGCTCGAATGCGTGGGCTCCAAGCAGTCCTTCGACACGGCGATTGGCCTGATTCGCCGCGGTGGCGTGATTGGTCGTGTGGGCCTGCCGCACGACGTGGAGATCAGCGCCGAAGGCACGTTCTACGGCAACATCGGCATCAAAGGCGGCCCGGCTCCCGTGCGCCACTATGACCTTGATGAGGGTCTGCTGGACGCGGTGCTCAAGGGCGAGATCAACCCCGGCCGCGTGTTCACCGCCGAGTACGACCTCGACCATATCCAGGACGCCTACGAGGCGATGGACCAGCGCAAGGTCATCAAGGCGCTGATCCGGTTCTAGGGTCAGGTGCGCAGAGAACGGTTCTCACTAAGAACCGTGTGAGCCATTCGCACAAAACCGCACAATCGAACAGGCCGCCGGTGTGATGGGGGAGAGATTGGGGGTGAGCCGGTTCGGTGCATGTTTCCATACCGTTGTTTTCGTGTAGAATTGGCCATTTCTATACTTCTGTTTTCGTGTAGAATAGCATATGCCTATACTGTTGTTTTCGTGTAATGAGGTGATTGCTCATGTTGAAGCGCAAGATGCTGGATAAGCTGATCGCATGGAAACAAAAAGCGGGTGGGCGTGAGGCTCTTCTCATCGAAGGCGCTCGCCGTGTGGGCAAAAGCACCATTGTCGAGGAATTCGGCCGCACTCAGTACAAGTCATATATTCTCATCGATTTCACACGTTTGCCGCGCGACGTTCGCGACATCTTCGAAAACCAGCGTGATGACTTTGACACATTTTTCATGCTGTTGTCTGCGTATTACCGCAAGCGACTGTACGAGCGTGAATCGTTGATTATTTTCGACGAGGTGCAGCGGTATCCGGCGGCGAGGGAGCTCATCAAATATCTGGTTGCGGATGGCCGGTATGACTATGTGGAAACTGGTTCGCTGATCTCCATCAAGAGGAATGTGGCGAATATCGTCATCCCCTCCGAGGAACGGAAAATGGACATGGGGCCGCTCGATTTTGAGGAGTTCTGCTGGGCCATGGGGGAGGAGCTGCTTGCTGAAACGATTCGCAAATCGTTCGAGCGTCTGGTCCCGTTGCCCGATGCGCTGCACAAACGAGCGATGAGGCTGTGGCGCGAATATCTGCTGGTGGGCGGTATGCCGCAGGCGGTTGCCGATTATGTCGAGCAGCGCGATTTTGGCGAGGTGGATTTGATCAAGCGTGGCATCCTGCAGCTGTACAGTGATGATATCGGCAAGTTCGCCAATGGCGATGCCGGTCGCGTGCGGGGCATTTTCGCTCAGATTCCAGGGCAGCTGTCCAAGCATGAGAAACGATTCACTCTGGCATCGGTCGATAAGGGGGCTCGATCTCGTGAATACGATTCGGCGTTCTTCTGGTTGGAAGACGCCCGCTTGGTGAACCTGTGCCGTAATTCGACTGACCCTTTGGTGGGGCTGGGATTGTACGAAGATAACGATTCATTCAAATGCTATATGGCGGATACCGGTTTGCTGGTGTCGCAGGCGTTTGCCGATCGAGAGACAACGCCGGATGATGTGTACCGGGATATTCTGTTCGATAAACTCTCGCTCAACGAAGGGATGCTGGTGGAGAATGCGGTGGCTCAGCAATTCCGGGCGAATGGGCGCAAACTGTATTTCTTCTCGCGCTTGGATAGGGCGGATGCCTCGAAAACCATGGAAATAGACTTCCTCATCGTTCGGGAATACGATAATGCCGCGATGAAGCCTCGCATCAGCCCGATCGAAGTGAAATCCACGAAACGATACGGTGTGTCTTCGCTCGACAAATTCCGCAAAAGGTATGCCCAACGATTGGGCAAGGAATACGTTCTGCATCCCCGCCAACTCGAAGTGGATGGAGAACGCATCAAGCTGCCGTTGTATATGGCCCACTGTCTGTGATTTGTGCTGATTGATGCATGTTTGGGCTGCAAGGTTCAGGCAGTCGAAGAGTGTCCGTTCCGCATAGGACATCCGTGAATATGGCTGGACTCACACTGGCTCGACTGCAGGGAAAGGAGTTGGCATGGGATATTCCATCGGTCAGGTGTCGCGAAAGACTGGGCTGTCCGAACATACGTTGCGCTACTATGACGGCCAAGGTCTTTTGCCCGGTATCGCTTGAACTGGTTTCGGACGGAGATGCTTCGATGACGGCGATCTTGAATTGCTTGATCTCATTGAATGTCTGAAATCCACGGGCATGAGTCTCGCAGAGATCAAGGATTTTGTTGATATGACTAAGCAAGGTGATGCCACGCTCGAATCACGACTTGCTGTTTTTCGCAATCAGCGAGATGTGGTGAAACGTCAAATCGCCGAATTGCGACGCCGGTACATCAAACTTGACGTGGTCATTACATCCGGTGCCTCTTGCACCTCGTCGATGAAAATCAATATCCCTTATGGGAGTAGCATTTTCTGCCTTGTATGTGCAGAATGCCGCATTTCAAAATGGGGTTTTGGTGCAAAATACCGCATTTCAAAGTAGGGTTTGGTGCAAGATGTCGTGCAAATGGTGAATCGGGTGTGTTTGTAGGGGCGGCTGGATGACTGTGCGGCTGGACTGTTGTGTGGCCGCATGCTTATGCGGCCACAAGTCGTGCGGGCTGTTCGCAAACTATGCGCGGTCGGTCGGCATTCGCCTGCGCTTGAGGTGTTCGATAAGCAGCTCACACTTTTTGACATCCTCGGCGGTCGAGGCCGGTAGGTCGTCGGAGGAGGTGTCGATGATGCGCTGCAGGTAGCCGTGTAGGGTTTGTAGCTCGGTTTCATTGAGACAGTCCAGCATGGAGGAGGTCTGGTCGGGCGCTTTGCCCAGCAGATCGGCGGCCTTGCGGCCCTGGTTGGTGAGGCTGACCATCATGACGCGGCTGTCCCGCCTGGATGGACGGCGGCTGATGTGACCGCTGGCCTCCAGTTTCTTCAACAGTTCGGCCATGGCCTGGCGGCTCATGCCGAACATCGCGGCCAAGTCCTTCTGGCTGGTCTGGTCGGATTCCCTGAGCGTGGCCAAGACGCGGCCTTGGCCACGGCGTGGGTCGAAAGCATGTTCGCCGCGCGGCGATTTGGCGCCGGGGGAGACGAGCCGTCTGTGTATCGCGCGATACGCCATGATACGGCCAATGCTGATGAAACTGCTGAGAACATCGTTCTTGATATCGCCGTCGGCGGTGTCGTGGCTTGTGCCGTTCTCCGCCGATTGACTCGTGGCCATTACGTCGTCGACCGCGTCGTTTCCGGTTACGGCGGCGTTGTTGCTGGTGCTGCTCATGTTCGGAATCCTTACGTCAGTGCTGCATGTTGTCGCCGGTGGATTCGCCGCGATAGCGCATCATCATCGAGCGCTGCATCTCCTGCGCGTTCGGCGGGGTCCAGGTCAGCGCGTTCGCGCCGGCCACGATGGTTTCGGCCATGGACTC
>ERZ791875.1390-NODE-1390-length-16334-cov-2.454635_pt1 | contig 16334 bp, 9 predicted proteins | sample MGYA00510278_ERZ791875 | MGnify/ENA primary metagenome ERZ791875 (study PRJEB30046, sample SAMN00792078) | human gut metagenome | study: EMG produced TPA metagenomics assembly of the A metagenome-wide association study of gut microbiota in type 2...
CTTTGAGGGGGTAGTGCCGGTTACGGCGTGTGAGTTCAAGTCTCATCCTGCGTACATGAATAGTCCATATGATTAGTTTAAATACTAATTATATGGACTTTTTTTATATCTATCCGCGTGCTTCCGTTCGGTATGATCCCGGTAATCCTTGTTCCCAAAAAAACCTCATCCACATTCACATGTAGATGAGGTTATACTATATCAGTTTATCAAAACGAACAAACTGAAATGACTAATACCTTAAACCTTAGGAATAGTTTGTTTAATTAATATGTGCCTTACATTGTAAGGCTACTTTCGCAAAGTTAAAAAACTTTTTAGTATTATGCAATACCTGAATTGCATAGTTTTTAAAAATAATTTGTTTTTATCCTCTGTTTATGGTTTGAATCTGCGGAGGGTCAATTGTGGATAGGCAACCGTCTCCATATAAAGCCGGGAATCAGCTTCCAGAAGAATACCAGAATGGCATATTTCCAATCGATAACGGCATGGCGCTTCTTCCGTCCGATCGCTTTCACAATTTTCCGGGCAACATATTCCGGTGACATCAGCATCGGATATTTGTCATTCTTCAATAAATCGGTCTTGACGAAACCGGGGCGGATATCGGTGAATACGATCGGAAGTTTCTCCATCTGTGCCAGCTGGTCGAGGGCTTCGATGTAAGTATTCTGATAGCGTTTCGTCGCGGAATAGGAGGGAGCCGTACCCAACCCTTTTGTTCCGGCAATGGAACTGATTACGGCCAATTGTCCTCCGCCATGTTCCTTGAAATAGCCGTATGCCGCCGTAACCATCCGGGTAAAACCGACCGTATTTGTTTGCACAGTCGCCAATTCTATTTCCGGGTTCAACGCCCGGTTCTGGCTTCCGACGCCGGAGCTGAGCAGGAAAACATCCATTCCGCCCACTTTGCGGATCAGCTCCGCCAGACGTTCCGGAGCGTCCGGGCTGGTGACATCCAGTTGTATGGCTTCAATCTGGTCGGGTGCCTCCGCGCGGAGTTCTTCCAGCCGCTCCAGGCGCCGTCCGGCCACACCGATGCGCCACCCTTGTTTGATATATAACCGGGCGACTTCATTTCCGATTCCGGAGGTCGCTCCTATGATAATAATTCTTTTTGTCGAGGTCATAATTTAATTGGGATTTGTTGCTTGCAAATATACGGGATATATTCATTTGGAGATAATTAGCACCAGTAATAATTGCTTTGTACAGATGAATGTTTTATCTTCGCGACGTTGTTGACAAACCAATGTAATGTAAAAAGATGAAGAAGTGTTTTTATCTCCTGTTGACCTTATTGTGTGTTAACTATTCAGTCATGGCGGCTCCGGGCTTCCGTATAAAAGGAAAAATAGTTGATGCCAATAACAATCAGCCGATTGATTTTGCAGATGTGTTCCTTTTCCGTGAGGGAGAGGTGAATCCGGCGTACCAGACTTTGCCTGAAGCCGATGGAAGTTTCCGCATTGCGGATGTGAAAGACGGAAAGTACCACTTGTTGGTGCGACTGGTCGGTTACGACTTGTATAATCGTCCGAATATCGAATTGAAATCCTCTTCTGATATGATGGATTTGGGAGTTATCTCCATGAAACCTCTGGAAGTGGGATTGGCGGAAGTCGAAGTTGTCGCACAGAAAAAGCAGGTTATTTACAAGTTGGACAAGAAAGTCATCGAGGCTTCGTCCAATCTGCTTGCCGGAGGCGGTTCGGCTGTCGATATTTTGGAAAATACGCCCTCGATACGTGTAGATGCGGAGGGCGAAGTAAGCTTCCGCGGTAGTTCCGGTTTTACGGTTTATATAGACGGCAAGCCGAGTGTGTTCAGCGGCACCCAGGCTTTGGAGCAGATTCCGGCAGGACACATCGAGAATATAGAAATTATCACGACCCCTTCCGCCCGGCATGATACAGGTGGAGATGTGGGAATCATTAATATTGTCACGAAGAAGCATGTCCAGAATGGATTCAGCGGGATGGTGAACCTGACGGGTAGCACCGTCTTGTCTCGCGGAGTCGATTTCCTGCTGTCACAACAGAATAAGGCATCCCGTTGGTATTTCGGCGGGGTTTGGAGCGAACGCTTGCGTAAGAGTGATTTCGACCAGGAAAAGACGACTATTATTTCGGATACGGCTACGACTTCCCATTCCAACGGACCGCGTAAAAGTAATAACTTCAATTATTCGCTGAAGGCCGGCTGGATGTATTCCCTTCCTCAAACAACGTTCAATGTCGACCTGGAAGGCGGTTATGGCGGCCGTACCCGCAACGGTGACTTGGATTACAGGGAAAAGCGTTCGGCGGACGGGACGACATTCGGCGAGGGTGATTATTACAGCCGTGACGATTACGATATACATGAAACCTATTTTCTGGGAACCGTCGGGTTCGACCATAAATTCAATGACAAGGGACATCAGTTGACCGGTAGTTTCTACCTCAAATACGGAGGTAATGCCCTGGAATATTTCCAGAGCGACCTCTTCAACAAAAACAACGAGCGGGAAAAAGGACATCGTGCCTGGGAAGACGAACACCGCTGGACCGTGCGTGGTAATCTGGATTATATTTATCCCTATAGCAAAACGGGCCGTATAGAAGGCGGTTACCAGTATTTCTCTTACCTGGAAGACGGAGATTACACGATGCATTTCTGGGACCCGGTGAAGCAAGAGTTTTATAACCGGGATGATATTTATAATACCTTTTATTTCCAGCATGGTATCAACTCGATTTATGGTATTGTTGCTGATAGTTATAAATCATTTGACTTCCAGGCCGGTGTACGCGGCGAGCATACGCACCGTGTCTTGCGCAGTTCGATTCCCGGAAAAGACCGTACATATAATAAGTTCGAGTTCTTCCCTTCCGTCCACTTAGGCTATACTTTCCCGAAAGAACATAAGCTGCTGGCGTCTTATTCGCGCCGTATAACCCGTCCGGAACTGTTCTTTATGGAACCGTATATCACCTATCGCGATTTTTATTCGGCGGAAATCGGTAACCCGGATATCCGTTCGGAATATATCAATTCTTTCGAGCTGAATTATAAAAAGAACATAGGCGAACACACGGTTTCCGCCACTGTGTTCCACCGGAGCCGCAAGGACAAGATAGAACGTCTGCGTGTCCCTTATGAGGCGGGTGTTACGTTGGATTCAATGGCAAACGTCGGGCATGATTATTCGACCGGTATCGAATTGAGCGGACAGGTTCAGCTTACCCGCTGGTGGAACGTGAACCTGAACGGAAGCCTGTATCACTATAAAGTGAAGAACCAGTATAAGACCGGTGGCGAGAACGAGACGAGTACGAACTACGATATCATGTGGAATAACTCTTTCGATGTTTTGAAATATACCCGTGTCCAGGTAGATGGGAACTTTGTCGGTCCTTCTGTGACGACACAGGGACGTACGGATGCCTTCTGGTATGTGAACCTGGCCGTCCGCCAGCAGTTGATGAAACGTAAACTGTCGGCGACACTTGCCTTTCGGGATGTTTTCAACTCTGCCCGCTATGTGAGCAAGATCATTACATCCGACTTGCAATCCATCACGCGTATCCGTCCCAGCTATCCCTTGATTACGCTTACGGTCAGCTATACATTTAATAACTTTAAGGTTAAGAGTTCTCAAAAGAAAGAGGATCACGACCTCTTTGAAGGAACAAACCACTAAAAAAAGCAAAAGTTGTCAGTTACTTGTTAACTGTCAACTTTTTTAATACATTTGTTCCGTAGATAAAAGGAATGATGGAGGAAAAGGAACTGATATTATTATTGAAACAGAGCAGTAAAGATGCATTTACTGCTCTATATAAACAATATTGGAAACAGGTCTATAATTTTAGCCGCCTTTATCTGACCAGTGTCGATGCCGCCGAAGAGGTGGTGCAGGAAGTTTTTATCAAAGTATGGGAAACGCGCGAGTTTCTCCGTGCGGATGACCATTTCAAAGGCCTCCTGTTTATCATCACCCGGAATCTGATTTTTAACCAGCACCGTAAAAGCCTGAATGAAGATTTTTATAAAGTGACGGTTCTTGCCGCCTTGGAAGAACCTTATGATGTGGAAGAAGAGATTGAAGCCAATAATCTGCAAGAATATATAGATCGCTTGATCGATGAATTGCCTCCACGCCGCCGTGAGATTTTTAACTTGAGCCGTAAAGAACAAAAGAGCTACAAAGAGATAGCGCTTTTGTTGGATATTTCAGAAAAAACAGTTGAAAATCAAATTAGCGAAGCCCTCAAATATTTGAAAAAAAATATCACTTTACTTCTTCTTTTTATATGAGCTTTTTACAATAACCCCTTGTTTTTTCTATTTCAAGAGAAAAAGCATGCGATTTTGTTTTGTCTTTTATCCGGATAAACTGCGTTTTTCTTGACATATTGGCTGACAGGCTGCCGGGTTCATATAAATTGCATCGCATTTATCCATTCATTTTCCAATCTTCCTTACAATTCGTCAAACCTTAACTCCCGGAGAATCGAATATTTGAAAAGATACAGGGGACGATACGTGAATATGGCAAGGAAATAGGGGTTGTTTTGGGAGAATCCGGTACCTTATTTCTATTATGACCGTCCTCATCGCCATTACGACCGTCATAATCTTCGCGAGGTGCCGAGTGCACTACCCATTAGGACGGTCACGATGGCAATTAGGACGGTCGTAATGGAAATTCTTTGCGTACTTCACGATAAAAATCCAATTTATTAACTCTTTTTTTGAATTTGGCAAACTTTATCGGAAGACTGTTTTCTCTTTTTTCAAAGTGTTTCAATGCGTTTTTTACAATAAGTCCCCGGAGGTTCGGCTTGATTTAATGCCGTTTTGTAGAGATTGAGAATAGTTGTAGAAAAAATATTATATTTGAATAGGGGGAAGGAGCATTTTGTGTGTATTTATATATGTAAGGCAATTAAAAATGGAATACGAAGATAAAAAATATATACTTAGGAAACTGATGCAGGATGCGTTGACCGAAGAGGAGCGGATTGCATTACAATCGTCCCGGCGGGTGACACGACAGATGGAGCGGCAGTGGGACAGTGCCCCCGATGTTATCGAAAGGGATTGTCCGGACGAACCGTCTATCTGGCGGAATATTTGCAGAGTTTCCTGGCAGCATGCAGAAGGCAGAAAGGTTGTGTTCTATAAAATATATAGTTTGGTTGCGTCCGTATTGCTGGTGTTGGGAGTGGCGGGAACGGCTTATTTCGCTTATCAAGACAGAACCACTGTTCCAATGTATGTCGTAAGTTCCGGCATCCAGAATATGGAATCCGTCTCCTTGCCGGATGGAACGAAAGTACAGATGGGACCTGGCAGCCGTTTGACTTATCCGGCCAGTTTCTCCGGTAAAACGCGTGAGGTAACGTTGAATGGGCAAGCTTTTTTCGATGTGGCCAAGAATCGTGAGAAACCTTTTATTGTTCGTACGGAAGACATGAGCGTACAGGCATTGGGTACGGCGTTCGAGTTGTTTAGCTATGAAATGGATAACAAAATAGAAACGATTCTATTAAACGGGAAAATCAAAGTCGGTATTTCTGATAAGGGAACAAAAAAGGTGAAAGAATATCTGGTTTCTCCCGATGAAAAGCTCGTATTGGATAGACAAACAGGTGAAGTCATGAAACAGGCGGTCAATGCTGATAAATATACAGCTTGGCGTAAGCAGAAAATGTTGAGTTTCGAAAATGAAAAGCTTTCCATGATAATCCCGCGCCTTGAACAATGGTATGGACGAAAAGTGATGTGCCAGAAGGATTTGGCAGAAAAGTACCGGTTTACTTTTAAGGTGAGGGACGAGTCGCTGGATCGGATACTTTATATGATAAAAGCCTCCTCTCCTTTGATATATACGCAAATGGAGAGTGGTGATTATATATTGACTTTAAAATAACATATTATAAACAACTTAATTCTGATGCTTATGGGATAAAAAAGAGTTAGCCTACAAAAAAATTGGAAGATGCCGGCAAGCACCTTCCAATCAGTGAGTTTTCAAAAATGCATGTCATAAAGGAGTCCAAGCCAAAGACTTGCATTTATTATTCATCAAAAACTATACAAAGTTATGAAAAAAAACAGTGACAGGGATTATTATGTCCCGTTATTTAGAAAAACAAAGCGTATTATGAAGATCACAGCCTTATTTTTGTTGGGAGTCGCATGCTGTATTTCTGCCTCAACTTATGCGCAGGGCTACAAGGTGTCGATCAATAAACAAAACAGCAGTATCATTGAAATCCTTCGGGAAATCGAAAAAAGCAGTGAGTTTACATTTTTCTTTAATGACAATCGTGTGAATGTCAACCGGACTGCAAGTGTGAATGTTAGAAATGCATCTTTGGAAGATGTGTTGGACCAGGTGCTTAGAAACACGGGCTACAGGTATCAGATCATTGATCGCCAAGTGTTGATCAAGGCTTCGGAAACATCATCCCTTGCGAGTGCTCAACAGAACCAGAAGAGGATAACGGGAGTTGTCTTTGATGAATCCGGCCTGCCTGTTATCGGTGCCAATGTGGTTGAGAAAGGAACAACGAATGGAACGATTACGGATGCGGAAGGGAGGTTCTCCCTTAACGTTGCATCAGATGCAACGTTAATAGTTTCTTATATTGGGTATATTCAAAGTGAAGTATCTGTAAAAAATAAAACATCCGTATCTATAACAATGACGGAAGATGCGGAATTGTTGGATGAAGTAGTCGTAATCGGTTATGGTTCGGCGCGTAAAGGAGATTTGACCGGTCCGATATCCAGTGTCAAAGGAGCTTCTTTGACAGAACGTTCTACTCAAATGTTATCTACGGCTATGCAGGGGCAGATTTCGGGTGTGGAGGTAACGCGTTCTTCCGGAGGTCCTGGTAGTTCGGCAACGATACGTGTTCGTGGTGTGACGACACTTTCCAATAACGATCCTCTTGTTATAATTGACGGTGTGCCAGGTTCGTTGAATGATGTCGTAGCTTCGGATGTAGAAACCATGAGTGTTTTGAAAGATGCTGCTTCGGCTTCTATTTACGGGTCTCGTGCTGCGGCTGGTGTCATCTTGATTACGACTAAGAGGGCCAAGGAAAATAAATTCAATTTAGACTACAATTATGAATATTCCATAGACAAACCGACTGCACGGCCGACCAATGGAAATGTGATCGATTGGATGAATGTTCAGAATGAGATTAAGTGGAACGATGGTGCGTCTAATCCTTATTCGCAATATTCGCAGGAAACCATTAATTCTTGGATGGCTAACAATGCAACTGATCCTTATCATTATCCGAATACGGATTGGGTCGATTTACTGTTGAAGAATACGACTTCTCATCAACAGCATAACTTTAACGTTTCAGGCGGTACGGATAAGTTGCAGTCCAAGTTTTCGTTCAATTATCAGACGGCAGACGGGTATTATGCGAATAAATCGTATGAACGGTATGCCGGCCGTGTTAATAATGATTATAAAATCAATTCTTGGATTCGGGCCAATATTGATGTCGATTTTTCTACTTCGAAGAGTTTATCCCCTGCAACTATCAATCCTGTTTATTGGGCTTATTTGACCTCTCCCTACTACAATCCTTATTGGGTAGACGGAAACTATGCAGATGTGAAATCTGGGGCCAATCCATTGGCGATGCTCAATGAGGGGGGGACCGACAGAAAGAATTATTATAAATTTGGAGGAAAGGCACAACTGGATTTGACTCCGGTCAAGGGATTGACGCTTACGGCTGTTTTTGCTCCTCGATATTCGTTTGAAACAGGGAAAAAATTTGCAAAAGCAGTGAATGTATATTATGAGGATGGAAGCTCCATTGCTGCACAAAGCAATAAAACTACATCTCTTAATGAAACACGAAATATGACACAAAGCCGTACCTATCAGTTCTATGCTAATTATCAGAACAAATGGAATGAGCATTCCTTGAATGCAATGGTCGGATATGAAGGTTATAAATATAAATGGGAAAATTTGGGTGCATCAAGAAATAATTATGAATTGGATACTTATCCCTATTTGAATCTTGGACCGGAAGATTACCAGTATAATTCAGGTAATGCAGGTCACAATGCTTATCAATCCGTTTTCGGGCGAGCTATGTATTCATACAAGAGCCGTTATATGTTACAGGCGAATGTCCGTGCAGATGCCTCTTCTCGTTTTGCATCTGCTTATCGTTGGGGTGTTTTCCCTTCTGTATCGGCGGGTTGGGTAGCTTCAAATGAATCTTGGTTTCCTAAAAATAAATGGATAGATTATTTGAAAGTACGCGCTTCTATTGGTTCACTGGGTAATGAGCGTATTAGCGATGCGGAATTTCCGTATCAGGCAGCTATCAATTTCGGAAACAGTTATATGTATGACAAGGGTTCCCAATCGGTGACCGCTGTACAAAATGCTGCACAATATAACTATGCATTTAGCGATATTACGTGGGAAACAACGACGACTTATGATATTGGTGTCGATATTACTTTGTTAAATAATCGTCTGAGTTTGACAGGTGACTATTATTATAAGAAAACATCCGATATGCTTTTGACTTTGGGATTCCCTTCTTATGCAGGATTCTCTGCTCCGAAGCAAAATGCAGGTGATATGTATACTCACGGTTGGGAGCTTGAAGCAAGTTGGCGTGACCAGATTGGTGAGATTTCTTATGGCGTATCCTTTAATCTGTCCGATTATCGTTCAAAAATGGGGTATTTAGGAGACAGAAGGACTATAGATGGTAATAAGATTTATGAAGAAGATTCTTATTATTATGAGTGGTTTATGTATAAGACCGATGGTCTGTTTATCACTGATGCTGATTTGTATGATTCAGAAGGAAACAAGTATCCGACACTCACTGCTAACGATAAGGCTGGTCATATTAAATATGTCGATGTGAATGGAGATGGTGTTATCAATTCGGATGATAAAGTTCGTTTAGGAAATTCCTTGCCGGAGTTTCAGTTTGGTGGTAATCTTTTCTTAGGTTGGAAGGATTGGGACTTCTCACTTTCTTTCCAAGGCGTGGGACATCAGAATGTTCTCTTTAATTCTGCTTGGATTCAACCGTTGAAAGAACAATGGGGAGCGGTACCTTCTCTTGTATTGGGTAATTATTGGAGTCAGCATAATTCGGATGATCAAAACCGGAATGCCAAATATCCTCGTCTTACATATACCAATACTACTAATACTTATACCGGATCTGATTATTGGTTGTTCAACGGAGCTTATTTCCGTGTTAAGAATATTACATTGGGATATTCGTTGCCGCAGAAACTTGTGGATAAGTGTTTCATCAGAGGGCTTCGGATATATGCAACAATAAATGATCTTCCTGCTATCAGTCATTATCCTAAGGGATGGGATCCGGAAATAGGCGCAAGTTCCGACTTTATATCCACGTCTTTTACATTTGGCGCAAATGTTAAATTTTAAATTTATAGTGATATGAAACAGATAAAATTTTCTATATGTACTGCTTCTCTGTTCATGCTTATGTCGTGTGTCGATCTTAATTTGAATCCTCTTTCTGAAGGGTCGAGTGAGAACTGGTATTCTTCTCAAGCAGAAATAGAGATGTCCCTGAATGATTTCTATCGTACGGATTTTTTCCCGATTGACGATATGAAATGGGGAGATGATGTAACTGCCCGAAATGAAACATCGGAGGTGAATAATGGTACATTGACTTCAGAAAACGGAACGATTGCCAAACGCTGGGAAAACTATTATAAAGGCATTGCCCGTGCTTTACGCATAATCAATAATATGGACCGGGCACGTGCTATGGGCGTTTCGGAAAAGGATATAGCCCAATATGAGGGTGAAGCTTATTTCTATTTGGGACATGCTTACGGTATGTTGGCTTTTCATTGGGGGGATGCGATCCTGGATAAGGTGGGTATGAGTTTGGATGAGGCTTATACCGCTTCCCGCTCTCCGAAAGCCGATGTATTAGCTTACAGCTACGAATGCTTGGACAAGGCTGCGGAACGTTTACCGAACAGTTATCCCGGCATCCAGCGTGCTACGAAAGGGGCTGCTTATGCATTTAAGGCGAGGATTGCTATTTATAATGAAGATTATGCTACCGCTGCTACTGCTGCCAAGAATTGTATGGATTTGAATGTGTATAAACTGCATGACAACTATCAGGATTTATTTACAGCCTCTTGGTCTGACGAATGGATTTTCTTCTTCCGTGGAGATGTGACGTTGAAGAAGTATTATTGGGCTGCATCTGATGTCTTGAATTGTATTTCTCGTCTTTCAGGCGGATGGGGTGGTCAGAAGGCTCCATCTTATGAATTGGTTTGTGCTTATCCTTGCATTGACGGTAAACCGATCGATGAATCTCCACTTTACAACCCGAAAGATTTTTTTGAGAATAGGGATCCGCGTATGGCGATGACGATTGTTCCGTTTGCAACAGCGTACAACAAGAGTGTGTTGGACGGAACGTATGATCCGAACGATTATAAGTGGTTGGGGTATGAATATTCTCCATCTCCTGTTAAAACAACCGTTCAGAGAATTTCCGATGGTGCACAAGTGGGAAATAACGATTCAAAAGCAAGAGCAGAACATGCTTCGTACACAGGCTTGCTATTTAAAAAATATGTTGATGAATCATTCCTGGAAAATGGTAAAGCTGGTGCACCGACTACTTATCCGATGCTGCGTTACGGTGATGTCTTGCTGATGTATGCTGAAGCGATGAATGAGATGAACCAGTGTAGCCAAGAGGTGCTGGATGCAACGATTAATAAATTGCGTGAAAGAGCTTATAATGGAACAGGTCTTGAGTATCCGCGAGTAACGGAAGGTTCACAGCAGCAGTTACGTACGGTTATCCGTACCGAACGTTTCATTGAAATGGCTTGGGAAGGCCACCGTTATAGCGATTTGATTCGTTGGAAGATTGCAGGTAAAGTATTGAATCGTCCAATTTATTTCTTGAATCGTGCATGGTCCGGTAATACCTCTTGGGATGGAGATGAAAGTTCGGTTTCTGCTGAATACAAGCAGTTGATTCAGAACTGGAAAGATGGTAACTATCCGATAGGTGGTATTCCTCAGATTGATGAAGACGGTATTGCTGATTTAAGCGAAATGGCGAAAAAAGGTTATATTACTGTGGCAACAGAACGTAAATTCGATGAAAGTCGTGACTATTTATGGCCGATACCTGCTGCAGACAGACTTATCAATGATAATCTGTCACAAAATCCGAAATGGTAATTGAGATTGGGGCTCCTCTGTTTATATCGTCATATAGAGTATGAGGAGCCCTTATTATAACTATATTTGGCAAAATATTGAAAAGAAATGAAACTGAACAATATAATTGGATTAATGGCAGTCTGTTCCCTAATGGGATGTACAGCACAGAGAGACGCAAAGAATGTGCCGGACTCTATTTCCGGCATTTATCCCCGATTAGCCTATTACAATAACGAAGGCGAATGCGGTACCGGTGCTGTTGTGCCCTGGGCTGACCGATTGTGGGTGATTACTTATGGTCCTCACCTGCCCAATGGCTCGTCTGATAAATTATATGAAGTAACGCCCGACTACCAGCAAATTGTCCGTGATGAAAGTATCGGAGGAACTCCTGCCAACCGCATGATCCATAAGGAAAGCAATCAACTGTTTATCGGCCCGTATGCCATTGATCAGACAGGTAAAGTACGGGTTATTCCCTATACAGTCATGCCAGGCCGCCATACCGGCAATGCCCGTCATCTGACAGATCCTGCGAATAAGATCTATTATGGAACGATGGAGGAAGGCTTTTATGAGGTAGACGTAAACACGCTGGAAGTAAAAGAATTGTATCAGGACGGAAATAATAAGCAGCAGAAAAAGAATGATACGGATGCAGGGCCTATAAACGACTTGCTGCCGGGTGTTCATGGCAAAGGCTTATATTCCGGACAAGGCTTTATGTTTTACACGAATAATGGAGAAGGAACGCAGGAAGCTTTACGAAAATTTGATGTGGAAGCGGGTGTCCTGGCAGAATGGGATGGCAAGGACTGGAAAACCGTACGCCGGAATCAATTCGTGGAAGTGACTGGTCCGGGTGGAATTTATGGAAATGCAAATCCGGAAACAGACCCGGTTTGGGCTACGGGTTGGGACTATAAATCGATTCTCCTGGGAGTGCGCGACGCTAAAAAAGGATGGTCTTTCTACCGCTTGCCAAAAGCCAGTCATAGCTACGACGGGGCACATGGTTGGAATACGGAATGGCCGCGTATCCGGAATGTGGGGACCGATATGGCTCCTGACTATCTGATGACGATGCATGGGATGTTCTGGCATTTTCCCGGAACATTTACAGCGGATAACTCTGCCGGAATTCGTCCCCGTTCTGCCTATTTGAAGGTGATTGGTGATTTTACCCGTTGGAATGATCAGTTGGTTTTCGGTTGTGATGACTCGGCTCAAAAAGAATTTCTGAATAAACGGAAGGCAAAAGGCAATATAGAGGGCCCTGGCCAGTCGAATTCGAATCTGTGGTTTACATCTTTGGCAAAACCGGATGAGTTAGGACCTGCTACGGCTGAAGGTGCTGTTTGGGCCCGGGAAAACGTAAAGGCGAATGAAACATCTGAACCGTTTTTGTTCAGCGGTTGGGCGAATCGTTGCGGATGGGTGAAAAACGAAGGGAAACAACCTGTTACTTTTACGTTCGAAGTGGATGAATCCGGAGATAACCGGTGGAAGACTTTGAAATCGGTAACAGTCAGTCCGGGTAAAGCGGCATCTGTCCCCTTTGGCGCGATGGAAAAAGGTGAATGGATTCGTGTAAAGGCGGACAAGAACACAATGGCGACGGCTACATTCTCTTATACATCTTCAGATAATCGCGCTATGTCTCCTGCTCCGATTTATAACGGCCTGACTTCTGTAGGCAAGGATAAAACAACCGGTGGCCTGCTGTATGGATTGGGCGATGATCGCCGCGCGTTAGGGCTATTGGCCAATACGACGGTTGACGGTAAAGTTTCGGAAACCGGTTATTATGAAATGGGAGATAAGTTGGAATTGATTCGGAAGGATGATGCCAAGACTGCTGATTTCATTCGCAGTAAATTTGCGATTCCCCAACAAGTTCTTTCAATAGAAGAAGGTTCCATCCTGGTAGTCGATGATTTGGGCCGCCGCTGGCGTTTGCCTTTAGGAAATGAACAGTATAAGAATCTGACGGAACAGGGAGTCCTCCGTATTTGCCGTGAAGTGGCGACGGAACGTGATTTATTCTCCTGTATGGGGACATTCTATGAACTACCCGCCGAAAATGCGGATGGTTATGCCAAGATCCGTCCGGTATCATCTCATAATTTCCGCATAAATGATTATGCTTCCTATCGGGGGATGCTTCTTTTGACAGGCGTGACTCCTGAAGAAGGCAAGGACAATCCGCATATAGTCATCTCGGATGATGGAAAAGCCGCTGTTTGGGTGGGCGTCATCGATGATTTGTGGTCTTTGGGTAAACCGGTAGGACAGGGTGGGCCTTGGAAAGATACAAATGTGCAGGCCGGTGTTGCATCCGATCCTTACTTGATCGCGTTCTACGATAAAAAGGAACTGTCGCTTTCACACCAGTCCGATAAAAATGTCGTTATAACGGTTGAGGTCGATCCTACCGGAAATGGCGATTGGATGGATTATGCTTCCTATACTGTTAAACCGGGAGAAAAATTTGTTCAACAACTACCTGAATCGTTCCAGGCAAGATGGGTTCGTTTTGTATCGGATACGGATACGAAAGCTACCGCTTGGTTGGAGTATAAATAATAAGATCATGAAAACTCGTGTAATTTTTACTTTATTGTTACTGATCAGCTTAGGTCATATCCGGGCTGCAGACCTGTTTGTTGAAGCCGAGAGTTTCAGCAATAAAGGAGGCTGGGTGGTTGACCAGCAGTTTATGGATCTGATGGGATCGCCTTATTTGTTGGCGCATGGAATGGGTGTGCCAGTGGATGATGCCTATACGGAAGTGACTTTTCCGGAAAAAGGCGAATATTATGTCTATGTCCGTACTTATAACTGGACCTCTCCCTGGAAAAAAGGGGAAGGTCCCGGGAAATTCAGTTTGTCGGTCGGAGGAAAGAAGATGACCTCTCCGTTAGGAGCAGAAGGTAGTGCCTGGATATGGCAGATTGCAGGAAAGGTCTCGGTAAAGAATCTGAAAACAGTAATAAAACTGCACGATCTGACCGGTTTTGACGGCCGTTGCGATGCAATCTACTTTACGACGGAAGAGGGAAAAGTGCCGCCGTCAGATATAAAGGGCTTGGAGGCTTTCCGCCGGACAGCATTAGGGCTTCCGGATGAGGCACCCGTTGCCGGACAGTATGATCTGGTTGTGGTGGGCGGCGGTATTGCCGGTATCAGTGCCGCAGTTTCGGCAGCCCGGCTTGGGTGTAAAGTCGCCCTGATCAATGATCGTCCTGTATTAGGTGGTAATAACAGTTCTGAAATCCGTGTTCATTTGGGAGGACGGATAGAGGCCGGGCCTTATAAGGAATTGGGAAATCTGCAGAAAGAGTTTGGTCCTACGCGTGGAGGAAATGCGCAACCGGGCGATTATTATGAGGATGATAAAAAGTCGGAATTGGTTGCTAATGAAAAGAACATAACATTATTCTCCAATTATCGTGCTATCGGTGTACAGATGGATGGGCAGAAGATCCGTTCCGTGATTGCCAAACATATTGAAACCGGTCAGGAACAGAGTTTTGAAGCTCCCCTATTCTCAGACTGCACCGGTGATGGTACGATCGGTTATCTGGCTGGTGCCGATTATCGGATGGGACGTGAGGCTCGTGATGAGTTTGGCGAGAGTACAGCGCCGGAAAAGGCTGATAAAATGACAATGGGTGCATCTGTCCAATGGTATTCTGTAGATGATAAGAAACCGTCGCCATTCCCTACTTTCAGCTATGGTGTCGAGTTTAACGATAAAAACAGTGAGAAAGTAATGATGGGCGAGTGGACCTGGGAAACCGGCATGAACTATGACCAGATCAAGGACTTCGAGCGCATCCGGGATTATGGTTTATTGGTGGTCTATTCGAACTGGAGTTATTTAAAGAATGGCATGAAGGAAAACTCGCAATACCGTAACCGGAAATTGGGATGGGTGGCTTATGTATCGGGCAAACGTGAATCCCGCCGCTTGATGGGAGACTATATTTTGAAGGAGGATGATATCCGTAAACATGTGGTGCATGAAGATGGAACTGCCGCCTCGACATGGACAATCGACCTTCATTATCCGGACCCTGCAAACACGGCTAATTTCCCGGATAAGGAGTTTAAGTCAATCGCTAAGCATATCGAGATTTATCCTTACCCAATACCATCGCTGTCTTTATTCCCGTAATGTCGACAATCTGTTTATGGCGGGTCGCAATATAAGTGTTACGCATGTCGCTTTGGGAACCGTCCGTGTGATGCGTACCACGGGCATGATGGGTGAAGTGGTTGGAATGGCAGCTTCACTGTGCAAGAAATATCATGTCACTCCCCGGGGTGTTTACCGTTCTTATCTGAATGACCTGAAAGGACTGATGAAAGAGGGAGTGGGTAAGAAAGGCTTGCCTAACAACCAGCAGTATAACGAGGGGGGAACGTTAAAAAATAAGCCTGTTGTTAAATAAGCGGGAAAAAATCCATCGCCATACCTTTTTAAATCCATGGCGATGGATTTTTAATTCATGCCCATGAAAATCTTTTAAACCTGAGAATCATGAAATACAGACAGCTTTATCTCTTTCTGTTATTCTTTTCTTTATTCTCTTATTCGGTTACGCTTGCCGGACAGGAAAAGAAGCAGGAACGGTTTACCATAATGGGATTAGGGGATTCCATTACGGAAGGATCAGATTACTTTACTTGCTATTTGTATCCGCTATGGGAGAAATTGTTTACAGCCGGATACCAGTTTGATTTTATCGGTCCCCGTGAAAGTAAATGCCGGATCGGGACGCTTAGTCATTGTGGTTTCAGCGGCAAGAATGTGGAGTTTTTAGAGTCGAAGATCGACAGTATCTACCGGCTTTATCCGGCAGATATCATCTTGCTCCATGCCGGTCACAACCATTTTGCGGAAGAGAAACCTGTTTCTGGAATGATTGCTTCTTACAAGTCTATTATCAACAAAATACAGGCGATCAACCCGAATGTTCGTATTTTGATTGCCCAGGTAATACCAAGCGGCAAATTGCCTAAATATTCCTATATCCCGGAGTTGAATGAGAAGATAGCGGAAATGGTTTCCGAA
>ERZ791875.1394-NODE-1394-length-16269-cov-3.549710_pt1 | contig 16269 bp, 9 predicted proteins | sample MGYA00510278_ERZ791875 | MGnify/ENA primary metagenome ERZ791875 (study PRJEB30046, sample SAMN00792078) | human gut metagenome | study: EMG produced TPA metagenomics assembly of the A metagenome-wide association study of gut microbiota in type 2...
GACTAATATTCAATCATTTCAAAGAACTCTTTGCGTTTTTTAGTGGACGCTTATGTTCACTTTTATAAAATGTAAATTCCGAGAACTGTACATATCCCTGTCCACTCCATGAATCGAGAACCTTAATTCTTATATAGCGAACCTCCGGAATACCTGATGGAAAATCAAACTTTTCTCCTTTTGCTATATAAGAATTGTCTTCATCCGTATTCTCGCCAACAGGCTTGCCAGAAGGCTTGAAAGAATTACAAGTTATCAGCTTAGTCCATCCATCCCAAGAAGAATTTGCCGGTTCATCTTCTCTACCCCAGATTTCCCAGCTCTTCATATTTCCTCCATTATAATTCAAATCATCACGAACAACCGAAAACAAGTCAAAACGCTTTAAAAGAGCTTTCTCTCCTAAATCGAAAGTAAACCAAGCAGGAAAAACGATCGGATTCGTATTATCACTATGTGCATAGTTTGTATTTTCGTATGCATTATCCCATGCTTTCCATAATGCTCCTCCCCAAGCGTTCAATCGGATATCATTATCCAGTATTATTTCACGGAATGTACTTTTATCCATTTCAACTATTTTTTCTGGGAATACCCCCGTTGAAGAAACAGAGAAAGTATCTACTGCATTCACCTCCGGAATATAATATGTTTTGACTTCATAGGCTCCCCGCGGCTTCCAATCAGTAATCTTAATCTGATTATCTCCTCTTGCCACCTCTTGTTCCTGCTTCTCGCCGGCACTATTCAGATAAAACACTTTAGTTGCCAATGCTTCGGCCATTTCTGAGGAAAAATTTAGTAACAGATTTTCCCCTTCAACCTCTGTACTCAACAAAGAACGTACCCGTAAAGAACTTATGTACCGATCACCATAAGTTTTACTTCCTTTTGAGGTTGAAATAGAACGATACCCACTTTTGTTATAGGTAACAATCTCAAATTGATAAGTACCTTCAGGTAAATTCTCTATAAAAACACGAAAAGTATCTACCGGATCTATCCGTTTAACAGGCACTACTAAAGAGTCATTGTCCGGTGTCCAATGAATAACGCACCTTTCTGTATCCATACCATATTTAAGTAATCCCGTTACTTCTACCCGATTATATCCAGGACGTATGTCAACAGAATCCATTTTTGCCGCATAGATAGTTTCACCGGCATCCAGATACTCTTGGATCGTGTCCAACTGACCGGAGCAAGCTCCGGCAGTCAATACAACACTAAGTATTAATCCTATCTTATATAAATATTTCATATTCAGCTCTTTTAATTGTTAGATATTACATTGCCCCAGAAAGTAAATTCTGTAAAGTGTATAAAGTCCATACCTCCCCATGTTTCAAGAACCTTGAAACGAATATATCTCACTGGAGGAGCTTCTGCCGGAAATTCGAAATCCTCACCTGCTTGCAAATATTCCCAGTCTTCTGCTGTATGCTGCCCAACAGGTAGTCCTGACGGTTTATGAGACTCACAATCCATCAATTTAGTCCATCCATCCCAACTTCCGTCAGCAGGAGGCGTATCTGTTCTCCCCCAAACTTCCCAAGTCTTTAGATTACCACGCTGGAAAGCATGTTCCTCCATAAAAAGATGATAGAATTTATACCTGCTCAGTTTCGCAGTGACTCCCATATCAAAAGTAAACCACATCGGGAATGTATCTCCACCCGGACTATGTACAAAAAGAGCAGGAGTATAATCGTCATTCCATGCATAAGCTAAGTTTCCTCCCCACGCATTACATGCTACATCATTCGGCAATATGTATGGATAGAAAAGTTTTTTATTTAATCGGGTTTCCTCGTAAGGAGTTAAAACATTATATAAAGTATCCGAACTATTCCCCCAACGGTCAACTACATAAATATCAAACATCCTTTCTTCTGCTTTAAATCCACGAACATAAAAAGGTCCTTTCTCTGCCTGTGTATATTGTACATGAGCTTCATAAGGCTGATTTAACGAATCAGTAGTTACAACATGAATAGAAAGACTCGCTTTTTCTGGATTTTTGAAATTTACATATACCCCACCAAATGTAGCATTCACTTCCAAAGATTCGAAGGTAGTCAGAACAGAAGGCTTCAATGGAGTTACTACTGCAACAGTCGTAGCCCCCTCATTTTCCATCCGGTCCACACAAGACAATTCAACTTCATGTTCATTCATATCTCCAAATCCATTGACAGTCAATTCATTTGCATAGACTGAGGCTCTAGCCTCCATTTCTTTCCCCTGACCAACTTTATAGCGGGCTCTCACATACATGATATCCGGATTATCTGGTAGTTGATAAGATATAACCGCTCCACCCGGAATATTTTTCACTTTAATCTCTGATACTACACCAGGAGCACCAGCTTCCACATCTTTCCCAAAGGGTCTTATGTTATCGTCTTCTTTGCATCCGATTGATAAGAATATCAAGACAAGATGCAATACCATTATATATGATTTCATAATATTCATTTTTACCAACCAGGATTTTGAACTAATTTAGGATTCACAATGCAGTCATAATCTTTTAAGGGCCAAAGATTTTCACGATCTTCATAGTTACGAATAAAATAAGTATTCAGCTTATAATATTCGTTTGTTTCAGATTGATTAATATCCCATCCTTGCAAAGACTTATTAAAGTATTGATTAGCCAGATTCCAGCGTCTTATATCCCAAAAACGCTGCCCTTCCAACGCCAACTCAATCATTCTTTCCTTGCGCACAATTGTCTGAAAGCCTTCATAAGTATTGGGTTTATTGGCATCATTCGCATATAAACGCCATGAATCTTTTACTCCCTTTAGCCCGGCTCTTGCTCTCACTTTGTCAATGTAAGTATAGCAATCCTCAGGCACTGTGCCTTCTTCTTTCTTAGCCTCATTCAAAGCTTCAGCATACAACAGATATAAATCTGCCAACCGTATTATCGGGAAAGGATATGTCTCTATCTGTATGCTTGCAGGAACCATCGCATTCTGATAACGTACCAGCTTCTTTGCAAAATATCCAGTGATTGAATACAAAGTATTTCCACGCTTTCCTGAAGCCTGTTTGGCTTTTGCCTGAAGATACCACATATCATTATCATCCATCTTACCAATGCCATACCAACTGGAACCATCGAAACCTAGTGTTGCATAAAAACGAGGTTCTCTATCAAAGTGTAGTTTTGCAGTCGTATAACCCGGTTGAATATAATACTTATCGGCTTCAGTTGCTACTTGAGTAGTGTATCGCTTACTATAATCATAATTTTTGTCTTCATCCATTGGTACACCATTCTTAGTATAAAAAGTTTCAGCCACAGCCAAAGTGGGTGCAAATGTTCCATTTCGGGCATTATGATATCGGTCGTCAGAAGAGTAATTAGACTCTAACCAAGGCTGACAAAGTACCTGCAAATCTCTTATACCCGATTGTCCACATCCCCAAACAAGTTCTTTATTCCAACGCTCGGTAACCTTGCAACGATTACTTAATGAAAGAATTGTTTCATCACTCAATTGGGTAGAAGACATATTTACGAACTCATAAAGTCCATGTCCCGCTTCCTCCGCACATTGAATGGCCTCCAAACAGGCATCCGCAGCTTTTGTCCATTTCTCATTATCATATACCTGATTAAAGAATGGTTCACCTTCGGCATTTTTGAAATTTGCATAATCCAGATTGCCATTAAAAAACGGGCTCGCTGCAAATGCTAATATCTTAGCCTTAATAGCCTTAGCAGCCGGACGAGTTATTCGTCCCATTTCTGCTGCTTCGTTCTGAATATTCAATGGCAAATATTCGACTGACTCATCTATCAGAGAAACAATATAAGTCACAATATCATCTATCTTATCGCGAACGACTCTCACTTCATCCTCACCAGCCGAAACCGGGATGTTTTCTTTTATAATTGGGATAGGACCATACATTCTCATCATCCAAAAATGATAGAAGGCTTTCAAGACCTTGGCTTCTGCCTTCCATGTTTCTTTATCATAAGCCGAAAGATCAGGAACCTTCTCTATGTTTTCTATAAAAACATTACAATCACGTATCCCTACAAACATGGCTTTTCCCCATTGTGTCCCATTCCAATAATCGACCAAAGGTTCATTGGAATTTTGCATGCCTTTGGCTATCCAAAAAGTCGTTTTATTTGAATAGTCGGCAGAATTATCACTATAATACCACACTTCATCACCTACATCCATCCCCGGGTCGGTTCCAATCTTACCATGTTCCGGAACAAAAGAGTAGCAAGTGAACAGAAATCTTTCAGCAGAACTCTTGTTATTAAAAGCCATCTCTAAAGTCGGCAGATTATCTGGAACAATATCAAGATAATCACATCCAGACAAGAAACCTAAGAGTAGCAGGAAATTAAATATCTTCTTAGTTTTCATATTATTATTCTTTAAAAGTCAACTTGTATACCTAAATTAATAACACGCTGATTGGGATATCCGACTCCTAATCCACCCATCTCCGGATCCCAAAGTTTAAATTTACTGAAGGTCAATAAATTAGTTCCATTCGCATACAAACGCAATTTAGTCAAATGAATCTTCTTTATCATTTGTTGCGGAAAGCTATACCCTAACTCTAATGATTTCAGGCGCATGAAAGAACCATCACGCATCCACCAAGTACTCACTTGAGTATTATTCTTTATCGATTCAGTAGAAAGACGCGGCCAGAATGCATAAATATCACGATGTTCTTCTGACCAATAGCTATCAGCTATCGCCTGAAATAATGCTGTCTTCCGAGTATAAGAACCTGTCGTTGACGGAGGATTATTGAATGGTGCTATCTGCTCCGAATCTATAAAGAAACTAGATCTTGCAGATCCTTGGAAGAAACAAGATATGTCCCAATTCTTAAATCCCATTGACAACCCAAAACCATACGTAATCTCAGGCGTTGTAGGATAACCGATAGGAACTAAGTCAGCATCAGATATCTTTCCATCTTTATTTATATCCTTATACTTGATATCACCAGGCAAATATGTCCCAAAACTTTGTACCGGAGAGTTTGCAATATCTGCCTCATCTACAAAAAGTCGCTCTGCAATATATCCCCATTGTTGGCTCAAACTGTAACCGACTCTTGACCTCCATGGTAATCCGGCAGCAGCATAATCCGGTTCATCAGCCACTTTAAATTCACTTGTCGCATAAGTGAAATTACCATAACCCTGCAACCAAATCTTATTATTAAACCAATGGTTATAATTCACCGACAAGTCTACTCCATGAGATGCAGCTTCACCTACATTAGCACGTACACTAGCCTCCAATCCCATTGTAGTAGGAATAAAACTTCTGTCCATTAGGATTTTAGAACGGTCTTCACGGAAATAGTCAAATTGTACATCCAAACTATTGAACAAGCCTAGTTCAAAACCAATATTCAGCTTCTTTGCAACTTCCCATGTTATAAACTCATTGGGATAACGTACCGTGGAAATCCCATCTTTATAATTTCCCCAGTTGGTTCCAAAAACCTGTCCTCTACCGGAAGAGTTCATATTCATATTAGACAAGTAGAAAAATCGATCTGAATCACTTCCTATTGCATCATTACCGACAAGACCATAAGTAACCTTTAACTTCAACTTATTTGCCACTTTCTCTATCGGTCTCCAAAAAGCCTCATTAGAGAGCATCCATGCACCTCCTATAGAAGGGAAAAAACCATATCTTTCATTCTGAGCGAATCGTTCGGATCCATTGTATCCAAAGTTGAATTCTACAAAATAACGGCTATCATAACCATAAGACATTCGACCAGATATTCCCTGATTTCTTTTAGGTAATGATTTTATAACACTACCGGCATTCCCCAAGAGTTCTTCTTTCCTTTGATATACCAACAAAGCTCCTACATCGTGCAAACCAAACTTCCGGACATAATTGGCTTTAGCCTGCATATATATTTGGGTATAGACATCTTTCGGCCCTTCACTATAGCCCAGATATTCTGTCCCGCTATCAGGATTTAGTGCTTGTAATACATAGTTATCCGACTCTTTATCATAAAAACCAATTTTATAGTAATACGGAGTATAAGAGCGGGAAACCTCAAAATAAGAACGTCTCACTGTACTAAAATGCCCTTGTACAGTTAACCCCTCTGTTATAAAGTCCAAATTCTGCTCAATTTCTGCTTGTGCAGAAATGTTGGTACGACTATAATCCTTATACCCGCTAGTCATAATTGCATAAGGATTGATATGGTTAGCTCCCTCCATGTTACCGAAAAGCGGATGTCCTACCCCTTGATTTTGTAAATCAGGCAAATAATATTTAGGAAAATCAACCGGACTTGCGTGTATAGCATGATCGAATAAGATATTACCTCCGTCAACAGGACCACGATAATCATCAAAATCAGCCTGAAAACGCACCTTCACTTCTGTTGTCTTTGTCAGATGAATATTAAAAGTTGATAAGATATTGTACTTCTTCAGGCTAATGTTCGAATTAAAGTTATTCAATCCATCATTCTTAAGTAATCCTGTGTCATTACTAAATGTGCCCGCCAGATAATAAGTTGCCACACTACCACCACCTCTTACATTGAAGTTTACCCGCTGATTAACAGTATAATCTTTAAACATCTCTTTCATCCAGTCTACGGTCGGGTAAACATACGGATTCCTATTGGGAGCCATAGTATTAGCAATTTTAGATTCCGGATAAGGAATGACCCCTTGAGGATCACGTGTCAGAACGGCTTCATTGTTTAATCTCATATATGAAATAGGATCAGCAATATCAATCATCTTCGTCGGAGCTGAAAAGGAATTCTCCACACGAACCGACACCTGAGCTTTTCCTTCCTTTCCTTCTTTTGTTGTTACCAAGATAACTCCATTTGCACCACGTGCTCCATATAACGCTGTAGATGTCGCGTCTTTCAATACTGAGAAACTAGCAATGTCATCGGGCTGTACTCGCGCCAAGTCATCTGACGATACTTCCACATTATCAAGCAAAATCAATGGGTCTTTTTTATAACCAAACGTCGTTACACCACGTATAAAAAAATTAGCATTGTCTTTCCCTGGTTCACCACTACGTTGATACGCTATCACACCTGCCATACGCCCAGCCAAAGAAGTAGTCAGATTACTACTGGGTGTTTTCAGCTCCGCAGGTTTTACAGTCTGAATAGAACCGATTACACTCTCTTTTTTTTGCTTAGCAAAAGCTACTACTGTCACTTCTTCCAGCTCATCCCGTAATTCTTTCATCACAATCTTCATAGACGCTTTTCCTCTAACAGGAACCAGTTGAGTCTCCAAACCTATAAAGGTTATTTGCAAAACATCACTCTCGCCAACTTCGATCGTGAAATTACCATCTATATCAGTTATGACACCGCCAGCTTTCCCTTGTATCTGGACAGTAGCACCTGTTACCGGTGCTCCTGCCTCATCCAATACATTACCTCTAAATTTCTTTGTCTTATTCTGCTGAATCTCTGTTATACTGTCTGTTGCATAAGAAGAAACTACAGGAAAAGGACAACAAAGACCAACTAACAGGATACATGCCCTCCAAGAGATTGACAACCGTCCTCTCTTTGCAAAGTTTGTCATAGTAAACATAAGTTCTCAGATTTAACGTTTAACAAATCATTTCCCGTGCTTTTCGTGATTTCCTTCTTTACCTAAGGCTTCCCCTAAAGCATCGAGCATACCATAACCGAAACGATTGTCCGGCAATAAATAGTGTCCTTCAGACCATTCATTAAAACAAGCAATGGTCAGAATTCGTGGAACTTCCGGATGTTTGTTCAAATACACAAAAGACGATTGAACAAAAGCCTTGAAAGAGGCTGGATTCTCATTCTTAAAAATAGTGCAACCCGGCCATTGACTACGGTCTGCTTTTGCCGGACGATTCGCCGGAGCTATATATCTTGGAGTAGAATCCCATCCCGGAGCTACAGCCGGAACATAAGGAATATCAAACTGACCATGATGTTCATCCCATAACTTAAAAGCCACATCAGCTGCCACTGTTCCATAATCCGGCAATTCGATTTCTTTGGGTTGGAAGCGACCTGCAATCCAATCCATCGGATTATAAGAGCCTACAGTATCATATCCCTCTTCTTTCATATTTCCACAACTGAAACCTGTCACATGAAAATGCAAACCTTTATGTCCCAGTTTTTTTGCATAATCCGTCAACTCCGCAAATAACTGTTTCACTCCTGCTATTCCCAATTTAGATTCCAAACGCCGTGCATCCCAAATACAAATCACCGGCTTATCATCAATTCTCCAATAATTCTCCAAATGGCAATAGCGTGAAATCATATAAGAAAGGCTTTTCCAACACTCTTCTTTAGAGAAATCGGGAGCATCAAAACTTGGAGGATAAGCATTACTTCCATCAGTACGCTTCGTTGGATACAATACATACCAAGGATGATTGGTCCACATACAAGCAAACTTTACGTCTTTTGTATTACTAGCTTCCAGAAAACCATTTTCCAATGCTTCATGCAGACATGGTTTACCATCATACCAATACCAATCCCAAATCAAAACATCAATGCCACTTTGTTTGCAAAGCTTGTTATATGTCTCCCAAGTAGAAGGCTTACTCTCATCAAGCTCCCCTAACAAGGGCGTACGTGGCTGTTGATGCCCTTCAAACCAAGGACGAGCGCTACGAATCAAATTATATTCAGTCCAGCCCTGAGAATATATTTTATTATGCAAAGCCGAAGCATGATAATTAGGAAAAGCATAAGCAGCCACCGTTAATCCTTCCGGTTTCTTTAACAAAGCAGGATCACCTGCCAATGTTTCAAGATCATCAGGCAAACGATAAATCTTCTCTTTACTTTTTTTCTGTGCATAAACAGGCAATACACCTATTATCAACAATAAAAACAATAACTGACTAATACATTTAACAAACTGGTTTTTCATTTTCTTTCTTATTTAAAGTTCAACAAATTCAATATTAAAAAAATCCATGTATCTGATGGTTATCAGACTTTCCCACGGCTTCAGCAAGCGCATCAAGCATTCCATATCCAAATCGGTTATCCGGCAATAAGTAATGCCCTTCAGTCCATTCATTAAAACAGGCAATAGTGAGGATCGGAGGAACATCCTTATGCTTATTCAAATACGCAAAAGCCGACTGAACAAGTGCTTTGAAAGATGCAGGATTTTCATTATCCAAAATAACGCAATTAGGCCATGCATCGCGATTGGGTTGATCCGGTCTGCTCACCGGCGGAATATATCTGGGAGTAGAGTCCCACCCTGGCGAAAGAGATGGAAGATACGGTATGGCAAAGTCATCATGATGTTTAGGCCATAATTTGAAAGCCACATCAGCAGCAGCCACTCCATAATCCGGCAGTTCGATATTCTTGGGCTGGTAATTATCAGCTACCCAAGTAAACGGATTGTAAGAACCGGCAGTATTATAACCAACCTCTTTCGAATTAGGAGAATAAAAACCTGAAGAATGGAAATGTAACCCTTTATGTCCCAACTTACGGGCAAATTCCGTTAATTCAGCAAACAACTGTTTAACCCCGTCAACCCCAATATTCTTCTCCAAACGATTAGGGTCCCAAATACATACCACAGGCTTGTCATCAATCCTCCAATAATTTTCCAAATGACAATATCTGGAAATGATATAGGACAAACTCTGCCAGCACTCTTTCAAGCTACCATCTGCCGGTGCAAAACTTGGAGGATAAGCTTTATATCCATTGGGTAATAAAGTTGGATACAATACATACCAAGGGTGGTTGGTCCACATACAGGCAAACTTCACATCATTACGGTTTGAAGCTCTCAAAAAGCCATTCTCAAGAGCTTCATGCAAACATGGCTCATTATTATACCAGTACCAATCCCAAATCAGCACATCAATACCACTCTGCTTGCACAACTCATTATATTTTTCCCAAGTACCCGGCTTACTTTCATCCATCTCCCCAAGCAAGGGACCTCTAGGCTGAGCATGCCCCTGGAACCAAGGACGGGCGCTTCTCACCAAATTATATTCCGTCCAACCCGGCCCATAAATCTTATCATGCAATGCAGAAGCATGATAATTCGGAAAAGTATAGCAGGCAACTGTCAGGTTATCAGGTTTTCTCAACAAAGAACTATCTTTTACAAGCTCTTGTAAATCTTCCGGTAACCGTTTCGCTTTTGGAGCATTCCGCTTTCCTGACGCAACATCAGAAGCCCCTATGCTCTCCGCTGCATGAAGCATTTCAGTACCCACAGCAGAAGCTGTAACAATGGCAGTACCTTTCATACTCGCAGATTTAAGAAAAGTTCTTCTATCCATAATATTATAGTATTTAGTTATCACTTAAAAATTTAGTTATTATCTTATTGTTGATTATTCAACTACTTTCCCCGATACGACAAATCTGTCAACCTCTATATGACCGGATACTACTTTTACAAAAGGTTTTCCGGAACGAAGTTCTATATTACCAAATCCAGACTCCGTACTGATAAAGCTAATAAAGTCTCCTATTTTTGAATTAATATACAGTGTTTTATCTACAGCATCATATCGGACTCCTGTCAATCCTTGAAGTAAGCCATAACTGGATAACGCTCGTCCGTACCAATGTCCACACTCATACTCATTAAAAGGGTTACGGACGCTTCCATCATAACGTTGCCTACAGGCACGTACGATCTCAAGGCCTTTTTCTACTTCTCCCTGTAGCATCAAATGTGAAGCTACTTGATATTCTATTCCTGTCCAGACTTCATTACTATAGACAAAAGGTAATGACAACTTGCCCCCTTTAGGCCAACTTCCTAATAATAAGCCTCCTTCTTTGCCTAAAGCGTAAGGGGAACGTTGAGGATTGGCGTGATCAGTCAGATCTTTCTTAAAATTATATCGATGTACTGATAATAAATGGCTCTTCACTTTTTCTGTATTCAGAGTTTCTTCCATCCCACACATTCGGGAGAGCCACGACCCCAAAACTCCATCAGACAGACAACCGTTCCCATACTGATACTTAGGACCTTCCTTCTCCAGTATTTCTTTCGCTTCGGGAGAATAAGAACTATGGAAACTTTGTGCAACAGTCGGATCTTTTGCATTCAATCCCCTCCACTCTATCTTTTGGATAAAATACTCACCATTAAACAAGCCTGTTTCAGTAAATTTTCGTCCTTTTTTCAATAGTTTCTTATATTCAGTAACGTCTTTATCGAGAAACTCACTCATACGAATGAAAGCTGATAAAGCTCCATAATAGAAACTATTATGCATACCATCCGGCCCCCAGAACTCAATATCATAAGTATTATGGTGTGGTTCTTCAATACTTCCTACCCTACGAGGATCCCAAGTTGAGATACAGTAGTCCAAACTCTTTTTTACTTTTGGATACATAGAGATAAGGAACTCATTTTCACCTGAAATTCTCCACTCACGATATACTTTCATTATACCTCCCAATTGCCCGTCAGCAGCTGAGTGAAAATTGTGCCGGGTAGGACGAATCGGTAAATTGACACGAAACACTTGATGGCCTTTCAAATCTTGCCCTTCTTCAAATTCTGTATGCCTTAACGAACGTTCCAAAGAAGGAAATAAGTGTGGAATAGCCTGTGCATAATTCCAGACGTGAGTACATGAGCCATGACACGATCCCCAATTATCGGCACATCCCTCCCAAGTCCATAAGCGTCCGTCATATTGCCGCATCACCGTTGGAGACTTTAAAATACTTAAGTTAGCAGAAACAGCTTCAATCACTTCAGGCGGTAAGGTAGAACGATAAAAAGAGTCTGTGAACCTTTCTGTCTGATTGCGCAAAATCTTATAATGAGACAGAAAATAATCAATAACCTCATTTACTCCTGTAAAGCGGCTACTATACCAAGGTTTATAATTACCCTTATCTGCCTTTTCTACAGCTAGTCTTGCGGAGTCAACATTATTGTCATTCCAGTCTTCCGGTTCCTCTCCAAGCCTCAAAGTCGAGTTAGGAACATACCATGCCGTATAAATCCTGATTGTTTTCTTTTCCCCTGGCATCAATGTTACCGGGACAAACATAGAAGCTCCTGGTGCACCTTTCTCTATTGCTGGACATTGTGGCATTAAACCTGCCTCAATAGCGTTCCAGACCATCGTAAGACTATCAAACCATCCTCCACGAAACCAACAATAATTAATCTTTAAAGAATCCTGATCCGTAAAGATAGCAAAATCACCCTGCAAATGAGGCTCCGTTTCTGTACCTGACTGTGAAAGGATAAACCCATGAGGCATCGTTTTTATAGCATCCAATCCTTTACCCCAACTCAGAAAGTTACGAGCATGGTAGGAGAAAATAGTTTCCTGAACCTCTTTACTAGTATTCTCTAAACTATATTCCAATCCTCCTACCGGTAAACTGGAATTATCCGGATCACCCGGAATAAAAGGACTCCACCCCAAAATGGTTACCTTAACGGGAATATCTTTATCTGTTAATGAAACCTTGGCAAACGGAAAACGTGCTTCAAATTCGACTGTATCAAAACGGGGAAGTCCTAATATTGATCCCATACTACCTCCTGTTCCGTAATTGGGCATTCCAAATTTTCTCCAATCAGATACAGGTCCTTCAAGTACCTTAGCCCCATTACATACCCCCTTCACATACAGAGCAGCAAACATTCCCGGTTCATGAAAAACTTCCGGTCGATGCCATACTGACATATGAGATATATAGCCTGTTCCTTCCAGACAATACATACCTGTACCAATTCCCCCTATAGGAAAAGCGATTCGATTATTATATTTCCCACTATAAGAACTATTGTATATACGGTTCCTTTCGTCATCGATGTCATTTGCCGACACCCATCTATTGGAAATAGCCAGAATCGAAATCATAAACAAAAGAGAATACTTCAACTTTTCCATAAAAAGAGTTTTAAAGCATTATTCAACTACTATTATTGGAATATCCAGAAGAAATGCCAGTTTCTTCAGTTCAGAGACTTTATGTCCAATGCCAATCGCACAATGATGTGAAGGTCCCGCTTTACTCCATTGATCCATAAACCGACGAGCACCACACGGAAAGCGATAACGACTATTTGTATTGCCAATATGTAGAGTTTCTCCTTGTACAGCCTCTCCCTCAGCAGCAAGTAGAAAGACTCCGTCTCTTCCCTCACATACCGACAAAAGTGTAACATCACCTGGTTTAACACTCATCTGGATGGACAGACCTTTACCCGGTTTACCGTGATATAATGGAAGAGGCACTAGTTTCACTTTCTCTTCGGCGATTGCAAAATGTGCCGGGCCATCATGTCCTAGTAATACAATATCATCCTTAAAATCCATTGCATAAAATTCAGAGAAAGAACCACCAGCTTTTAATAGTGACATAATTTTCATCGCCTGTGCATTTTTCACTTCACATTCTCCGGCAACGGGTATTCCATATCCTGTCAACAACGTATTACCTGCAATAACAGAAGTTACAATATTCTCATAATCATTCCCACAGAATCCTTCGTAATAATAAGCCATCGCTCCCAGTTGATGCACATTCACTAATTTATCCAAAGCCACAGAAGTACGTGCAGCCCTCACTAGCTCTTCCGAACTACATGATGCTTCCACATTAAACTTATCATAAAATTCGTCCAGTTTTCGCTTCAGTTCCCCATCGCTAACTTCTTCTCTATAAGCTTTTAGCTCACACATCTCCAGCAACTCTATATGAGTACCAAACACTGCGCTCTGCTTCATAAGATCAGTATATACATCTAGCATACCACAATAGTAATGCCCCAAAACTCCCAAACGGCTTGTGCGCATTCCATACATTACACGTACAGCGTCAACCCAAGAGGCTATTTCCTCCCAAACATAATCTTCTGATAAATAGCCGGTGATAATATCATATCGCACACCGGCTCTATTCAAAACACTCGCAAACTCCGGAACAGAACATGCCTGACAATGTGCCAACCATTCACCTGTCATTCTTCCTCTATCCCCCATTGAATTGAGTTTTTGATAATCTATTGCTGATGCAGGCTGTATATTTAATATAATAATAGGCTTGCCTACTTGTTGAGCTACAGGTAGTATCGTAGAAGAAAGAGCATAAGTAGAAATAAACAGAAAAACCAATTCTACATCAGCTTGTTTTAATTGTAGGGCACATTCATTAGCTTTTAGAGGCGAATCCACCATCCCCGTATTGATAACTTGTACGTCCATTGCCTCTATTTTGACGGCTATTTCATCCTGATAAGTTAACAGACGGGGAAGGAGCCCTTCAAATTGTCCCCAATAAGTATCCAATCCGACTCCTAAAAGTCCCACTCTTACTTTTTGTTGTATCATAGCATTATTCATTTTTTAATTATGATACAAACTTAGTCATCTTAAAAGAGAAAGACTTTCGATAATTGCCAGAACACTATCATTATTTGATACGAAAATCTTCTCGATATTCTATAGGTGATTTTCCTGTTTGTTTCTTGAATCGGGCAGAGAAATAAGCCGGAGATTCAAAATCTAGCCTATATGCTATCTCTTTTACCGGAATAGTAGTAGTGGTCAACAACTCTATGGCTTTCTGTATTTTCAGATTTTGGAAATATTGCACAGGTGCATAATTCTTCTGTTCCTTAAACAACTTTCGAAAAAGAGAATATCCCATACCTGCTTTTTTGGCAATCTCTTGCATAGAAACTGGTTGATCTATCAATTCCTTCATGAGCACACAAGCATAATCTATTTTAGAAGAGAAATCATCATTCTCTACCTGCAGGTTCTTATCGATACTACACATTAGTGCCACCAGATAGGTCACCAATCCACTCAATACGCGTTGATATAAAGTAGGTTCTTCGTTAGCAACATCAATAGCTTTTCTGAATAAAGAAACGATCTCATCATTGATACCGACCTTAAATACAGGACTTTCTTTCGAACAATACTCATTCGTCATCCAGCTATCAACTTCCTGACCGCAAAAGCCGATCCAATAATGACTCCAACCTGTTTGATAATTAGGATAATAGGTATGCCATTCGCCCGGAAAGAGAACAAAAATCATACCTCGCTTGATAGTAAATACACCCCCACTTCTTGTTTCAAGCACCCCTTCTCCCTCTGTAATATAAATCAGTTGATACTCCGTCAGTATACGTCCTTTATCCGGATTAAAATAATAACCGGCAGAATGATTCAAAGTCGGATAGGAAGTATTTGGGGGAATCTCTTCAAAGCCGACTGAAGAAATGTTCCGGTCTGGTCCCAAACTATTATTATTCACGAAATATTTAATGGACATGCGTTCCATAGCAACTAGTATTTAGAAAAAGTAGGGCGGAAAGTTATCAAGAAAATCCTAAAACTGCAAGAAAGAAAGAAAAAACATGGTTTTCCAATACTTCTTTTTCATAGTAGATCTCTTCCAATAGCATTCTTCCACTCCTACGCCATGTCCTTCTATTGTAAGATAACATATAAAGATACACACTCTTTCTTTATATCAGATTCATATTAATCTATATAAATAGATATCCCCACATGTACGACTGAAACGTATTATTTATATATGTTATTGCATTTATGTTAGTAGTTTATAGGCCAATACACTGCATAACGTTCAAAATGTACTTTATAAAACGGTTCTACAACTACATTATCAAATTCCTTCAAATCAATTTTAAATTTTAATGTATCTGTAGAAATTGATTTCACATAAGCAGGAATCTGCTTAAGTGGCATCCTAAATACTGGAATCTTGTTCAAATCGATCTTATTCATTGCCGTATTGTTCATCTTTCCCCAAAAAGTAGTAGGTAAATTCTCAGTTCCCATGCGCCCGGCAAGTACGTATGGACCATATAGCAATGCAGCATAACGGTCAGAACCCATCAAACTTTCGACATACACATGCATCGGAAGTTGCAATATGATTTTATTCTTTCGTCCCCAAGCTCTGTTAACCACCCAATATCCATCCTTATCAAGGATAGGATATTCTACTTTTCCATTAATAATGAAAGTTGCTTTATCCACCCAATCCGGTTTACGAATACGAAGTATCAATTCTTGCTTTTTCTTTAAATTCAGCATAAAGTTCACTTGCTCCGATTCAGGAAGTCGGTTTTGCTGAACAAGTTCTATTCCTTTTTCTTTCCAGGAAAGAATCGAAGGTATAAACAAATTGACTCTAATATCAGGATCTCCATCAATAATTTTCTTT
>ERZ791875.1396-NODE-1396-length-16268-cov-2.472892_pt1 | contig 16268 bp, 15 predicted proteins | sample MGYA00510278_ERZ791875 | MGnify/ENA primary metagenome ERZ791875 (study PRJEB30046, sample SAMN00792078) | human gut metagenome | study: EMG produced TPA metagenomics assembly of the A metagenome-wide association study of gut microbiota in type 2...
AATTCTCTTGATATTCCCAATGTGCCTGAGAGCCTTCCGTCTGCTGAGGCATCGCCTATATACGGATTCCTGGCCCTGTACAGTTCATTGGCCAGGCTGCTGATCAGGTCTCCGTTACTCTTAATCGTAATACCCTGGATATTCAAATCCATTCCACCGCCGGGAAGCGCCAGTTCCAGGTTAAATGTGCCGCTTCTGTTCCAGAATGACGGCAGACAGGAATAGATGACCAGCCTCTTTGCCCCGTCCTCCTGCACCAGCTTATATCCCCTGTAAACAGCGGCTGAATCTGCCATGACTCCTCCCACATTCACCTGTTCCCCATTGACATCGGTGTAGGTGAGCACATATGACTCCGTGGGATATCCTATTACAAACAGCTTCATAAAAAGTGCTGCCGCCATAAACAGGAACACCCCTGCTGCCGCCAGAACCACGTTCCTTACATTCTTTCTTCTTACCTTTTTCAGATAATCAATTTCCGGCGGTTCTCCTGCTGTTTGGGAAGCATCCCCTTCCATCTCTGCCTTCATCCGCTCATACATTTCCCTGCAGGTCTCACATTCCTCCAGATGGCTGCGGATTTCCCGGTCCGTTGTTTCAGACGTCAGGCCGTCCGCATACATAGGCATTAAATCCTGAATAATCTCACATGGTATTCTGTGGTTCATAGTTTTCCTGCCTCCTTCACGACTCTCTCTTTCCCGCGGTAATAGGTCACCCTTGCCCAGTTCTCGCTGCGCCCCATGATTTCCCCAATCTGCCCGAAAGTAAGGTTTCCCACCAGCCTGAGGTACATAACCTCCCTCATGGGGTCCTCCAGGCCGTGAACCAGCTTCAGTATCTGCACATTGTCCCATAAACAAAGAGCCCGGGACTCTGCGGATTCCACAGATACCTGTTCAGCCTCATCCAGGGGCACATGGTCTTTCTGCCTTCGCAGATAATCACGCCACAGATTTTTAGCAATTGCGCAGAGCCAGGTGGATATGCTGCTTTCTCCCTTATCCCCGCCGATGTGTTTCACAGCCTGGTAAAAGGTCTCCTGGGTCAGTTCCTCTGCCAGGCCGGGGTCCCGGGTCCTGGTTAAGAGAAAACCATATATCATTTTTCCGTGTTTCATATAAATTTCTTCCATGGAATCCATATACGCATTTCCTCCTTCTGTTAATTAGTGTCCCGTACCCAGGATTCGTTACAGAAAAATAATAATAAAACAGACCCGGCCAGAACCAGGAATATAATATCCCGGATATCTGGCTGGGTCCTGATTGCTTTGAGCCCATTGCCCCGTTTTTATGTTCTGAAGCCCTATTGAGGATTTTTCTCTCAGGCCTTGGGTATATCCAGAGTCTGTCCCTCATATATCAGGTTCGGATTCTTCACTGAGCCGGAACTAAGCTGGTAAATAAGCTCCCATTTCAGAGGATCTCCCAGGGCTGCTGTGGATTTTGCAAAACTGGAATGCCTCGCTGGGGGAAGATGGTTTCTCCACGTCAATCTGATAGTAGAGCGGCTCAAATATTGCTCCGTCCACCCGTACTTCCTCTTGGCTGTCATCCACCAGAAACAGACACTAAACAGCCTCGTTCATCCTTGCCAGCTTTGCAGCCTGGTCTGCCGCAATCAGATTATCCAATAGCTCCTGAATATCCCCGTTCATAATAGAATCAATCTTATACAGTGTCAGCTTGATTCTGTGGTCCGTCACGCGGCCCTGAGGGAAGTTGTAGGTACGTATCTTCTCAGAGCGGTCGCCGGTACCGATCTGGCTGCGGCGCTCCTCTGCCTCTGAGCTCTGGCGTTTTTCCAGCTCCATGTCATACAGCTTGGAACGCAGCAGGCGGAATGCCTTTTCCTTGTTCTGAAGCTGGGATTTCTCTGTCTGGCTGTAAATAACGATTCCCGTAGGCATATGGGTCAGACGAACCGCGGAGTCTGTTGTGTTGACGCACTGTCCGCCGTTGCCCGATGCGCGCATAACGTCGATACGGCAGTCGTTCATGTCAATCTGCACGTCCACTTCCTCGGCCTCAGGCATAACGGCCACAGTGGCAGTGGATGTATGGATGCGGCCGCCAGATTCTGTCTCAGGCACACGCTGGACGCGGTGCACGCCGCTCTCATATTTAAGCTTGGAGTACGCGCCCTTGCCCGTAACCATGGCAACCACTTCCTTGAAACCGCCGATGCCGTTTTCATTAAGGCTGACAATCTCCACCTTCCATCTCTGGCTGTCCGCATAGTTTGAATACATGCGGTAAAGTTCGGCCGCAAACAGAGCTGCCTCGTCTCCGCCTGCGCCTGCCCGGATTTCCAGAATGATGTTCTTGTCATCGTTAGGGTCCTTTGGAAGCAGGAGAATCTTAAGTTCATGCTCCAGGTCCTCAATCCGCTTTCTGGCATCGGACAGCTCTTCCTTGGCCATCTCCCGCATCTCCTCGTCGTTCTCTTCCTCCAGAAGGGCCAGGCTGTCCTCCACATCCTGCTTTGCCTGCTTGTACTGCTTATAGGCCTCCACAATAGGAGCCAGGTCAGCCTGCTCCTTCATGAGCCTGGTAAAACGCTTGGTATCCTGGGTCACATCCGGGTCACCCAGCATAAGCATCAGTTCTTCATAATGAATCAACATATCATCCAGCTTATCAAACATATCTATCTCCTGCTCCTGCGATTATTCCAATTCCAACCACTACATTAACCTGTTACCTGTGTTTCTCCCGGTCCGGCATCCCGGTCCGCGCCAGCCGGGCGTTTATGTCTGAGCGTTTATGTCCGCCCTCTCACCCCCGGCCTCACAGCCTGGCCCTCACCACCCGGTCCTGTCCTGCCAGATCCTGAAATGTCCTCACATCCCTGTATCCCCCGGACCGGAACAATCCTTCCACTGCCTCTGACTGGTCATATCCAATCTCCATATAGATACTTCCGCCCTCCGCCAGATGATTCCGGGCCTCTTCTGCCAGGATTCGGTAAAAGGTCAGCCCGTCATCACTTCCGTCCAGGGCAATCCTGGGCTCATGGTCCCTTACCTCCGGAGCAAGGCCCTCTATGACCCGGCTGGGAATATAAGGCGGGTTTGAGACAATGACATCAAAGGTCCTGTCCGTCTCCAGAGCGCTGAACATATTGCTCTCAAACAATTCAAATCCGCCCTCGTATCCTCCCAAAAGCCTGTCACGGTTTCCGGCTGCCACCTTAAGGGCCTCGGCCGACACATCCAGGGCAGCCACATGACGGTATCTGCCCATGAGCGCCAGGCTGATGGCAATGCACCCGGAACCGGTGCACATGTCCAGTACGCGTTTTTCCCTGTCATTCTGTTCCTCCAGGACCAGCTCCACCAGTGTCTCCGTGTCCTGCCTTGGTATCAGCACATGTTCATTTACAAGGAACTCAAATCCCATGAACTCCTGCGTTCCGGTCAGGTGCTGGAGAGGGGTCCGGCCTGCCCTGGCTTCTATGAGCCTCATAAATTCCCGGCATTTTCCCTCTGTCTCCTCATCCTTCCCCAGCTCCCTGGCCTTCAGGGCCAGAAAAGACGCCAGATTCAGATGAAATACCTCCAGAAGCAGATACCTGGCATCCAGCTGCGGATCCGGCACCCCGGCCTTATTCAGTTCCTGAACACCCTGCCACAACAGCTGCTGCATGGTCATGTTTTACTGCTCCTTCACTGTCATTGCCTTTACCATTTCTGCTGACTTTATCATTTTCACTGCTTTCATCATTTCCATTTCCGCCATCATAGTGCCTGCTTTTCTGCCATCCCGGAAAATTCTCATCCAGATAAGCCCGCCAGTCAAACACTGTCTCCACTGCCGCGATAGCCACCTCTATCATGCTGTCATCCGGCTCCGTGGTTGTCAGTCCCTGCATCCACATGCCGGGACGGCTGAGCACATTCACCAGCCGTGAGTCATGGCGTCCCGCAAAACGCAGGAACTCATAGGACACGCCCGCGATCACAGGTATCAGCACAATCCGGCTCACCACACGCAGCCAGACCGTATCCACCCGTATCACCATAAAAAACAGGATGCTGATAACCATGACAATCATAATAAAGCTGGTACCGCACCGTTTATGCTCCTTGGAACTTGCCCTTACATTGTCCACTGTAAGCTCCAGCCCGTGCTCGATACAGTTGATGCACTTATGCTCTGAACCGTGGTACATAAAGGTCCTCTTGATATCCTCCATACGGGATACCAGCTTGATATAGGCTATGAAAATGACGATTCGTATTACGCCCTCCAGTATGGCCATCACTGTGTCGGAATGGATGAATCCTCTGCATATATTGGCGATAAACAGGGGAAGCACCATGAAAATGCCAATTGCCATAACAAAGGAAAATATCATAACCACTGTCATGAGCGCGCTCTCCAGCTTCTCGCCGAAAACCTTATCCAGCCACGCCTCAAATTTACCGGGCTCTGCCTCCTCGTCGTCCTCAAAAAAACTGCAGGACCAGGTGAGGGCCCTCATGCCCACTACCATGGAATCTATAAAACTGAAAATACCTCTTACAAAGGGAAGACCTAATACTTTATGCTTCTTGGTCATACTCAAATAGGTATCCTTTTTCACCTCAATATCCCCGTCCGGCTTGCGGACCGCAATGGCGTAGTCATTGCCGTTCTGCATCATGATGCCCTCGATTACGGCCTGACCACCAATTCCTGAATATTTCATTCCTTTAACCTTTCTGCTGTACGAAAAAGAAACCCTCTTTCCATGATTTCCCATGAATTCAGAAAGGGCTGAGCCTGCTCCCAAGCTCAACCCTCATCTCTTTGCTTATTAGTTAGCATTCATGCCATATTTACGATTGAACTTATCAATACGTCCACGAGCCTGAGCAGCCTTCTGCTGTCCGGTGTAGAATGAATGGCACTTGGAACAAACCTCAACGTGGATGTCCTGCTTTGTTGAACCTGTTACGAACTCATTACCACAGTTGCAGACAACCTTTGCCTGGTAATAGCTTGGATGGATTCCTTCTTTCATGATTTTCACCTCTCTGATATTATTTGCGGTTTCCGACCGCGGCCTGTGTATGCCAATCTGTCTCTGTACATTACAGGCAGCCGGCCGTATGCCGTCACCAGAACGCACAGATATCAGCAATAACTAAGTTAAACGCGTCCTCACCGTAAGGTTCTGACTCACGCGAACGCTAAAACTGCCGTCAATTCAGACAGCTTACATAGTATATCATAGAACCCCGGGACTTGCAAGATATTTTTTTGAAAATGTGGACAAATATCTAGCTGGATATGGGGTCAGGATATAGGGTTACTTCCAGCACTCCGGAAGCTCAGGTTCCCGTACCCTCACCGGCTCAGGATAAATCTCACCATGCAGTTCCAGCTCCACCCGCTCAATAATTTCCGGCTTCACCGGACGGTTGACCTCCACACCTTCTATGGGGAAATCCGTCACAGGCACTGTCTCTACCTTTTCCAGCCTGTATAACTCATCCATGCCCTCCAGAACACGGCCGAACACAGGATAAATGCCCTTGTGGTCCGGACAGTCCCTGAGGGGGAAGAAAAACTCGCAGCCTGCCAGTCCTGCCTCACCGTAGCCGCCCATGCACACGGCTCCGGGATGGGAGTCCAGGGGTACCACGTCCGGGTTCAGTTCAAACTCATTAGGAATCAGATACCGGCATTCCTTCTTTCCAAAGGCCGTGTAGCTGACGTCCACCCAGTTTCCGGGCACAATCCGCTCAATGGCATGGTGGTCCAGGTATCCCCTGGAGGCTGTATAGATAAAGCTGTTCACTGTATTGGGCGCTGACTCCGGCAAAAGCTCTATGACAATGTTCCTGCCGTTGGCCATATGTAATGTTGCGATTGGATTCATATATCCTCCTATATAACCTCTGTTAGCCGGTTACGGATGAACCGATTATCTCAAATTCCTTGGAATAGTGGTTGAGCACCTCGCATCCATCCTCTGTCACCAGCACCAGATCCTCCACACGGACGCCGGTATCCCCGGGCAGATAGATTCCCGGTTCAATGGAAAATATCATTCCCGGCTCCGCTTTCTGGGTATTCACAGAGGACACGTCTCCGAACTCATGCTCTCCCAGACCGATGAAATGCCCCAGCCTGTGGGTAAAGAAAGGTCCGTATCCCTGTTCAGCGATCAGGTCCCTGGCCGCCCCGTCCAGCTCGCACAGAGGTACGCCGGGACGTATCTTTGAGATAGCTGTCTCATTGGCGCTGCGGACAATCTCATAAATACGGCGGTGCTCGTCACTGGCTTTGCGGAAGTAAAAGGTACGGGTCATATCGGAACAGTACCCGTCCTTGATGCAGCCCACGTCAAAAAGCACTGAATCACCCGGCTTTATAACGGTGCCGTCCGGTCCATGATGAGGGTCCGCCGCGTTGGCTCCAAAGGCCACCAGCGGTTCAAAGGAAAAACCGTCCGCCCCCAGGTCCATATATATCTTAAGCATCTGGTCTGCAACCTGACGCTCCGTGACGCCTTCATGAATCAGCGTTTTGAACACTGCCATGGCCTTATCATTGATGTCAGAGGCAGTGCGCATCTTATCCTGCTCCTCCTCATCCTTAACACCCCTTGTCCTGTCCACGGCAATGGAGGAATTTACAAAACCGGCAGCAGCCTCCATCTCCATAAGGGGCAGCAGAAACCGGGCCTTTAAATCCTTATCAACGCCCAGCGGGCTCTCCTTATCCAGATAGCCTGCCACGATTTCCGCCGCCGGGTCTGTATCCGAATACCACACCTTCTCCACGCCCACATCCTCAGGCACGGTAAACAGTTTATTCAGAAAATACACATGTTTCCCGTCCTCCCTCAGGTAAAGGGCATAAAACCGTTCAAATGGCTCCACATACACGCCTGTGAGATAGTAAATGGACATGGGGTCCACAATCAGCATCTGTCTCAGCCCCATTTCCTTCAGGGCTTCCATGATACGCTCCGCTCTCTTCTGCTTCATGATAATATCCTCCTCTTCTAAAACTGCTTTCTCAGCTTGGGGTCCAGCAAATCCCGAAGACCGTCGCCGATAAAATTAGCGCCTACAGCCATTGTAAAGATCGCCAGTCCCGGAAAGCCGGCCACCCAGAACTTATTGAAATAGTCAGCTCCATCCGAGACCATCATACCCCACTCCGGCGTTGGCGGCGCAGAGCCCAGTCCCAGAAAGCTTAAGGTGGAGAACATCAGAATCTGGTTTCCGATGTCCGTGGTAGCCATAATCAGAACCGAACTGATGCTGTTGGGTATGACCTCCTTCATCAGGATCCGGATTCTGGAGGCGCCCAGAACCTCGGAAGCCGCCACATATTCATTTTCCTTTACACTCAGCACCACGCTGCGCATCATACGGGCATAGGTGGGCCATGCCACCACAATCAGGGCAAACATGGTGTTAAACAGGTTGGAACCCATAACCGCATTGATAATCATTGCCAGGATCAGGGAGGGGAAGGACAAAATCATCTCTGAAAAACGCATCATCACATTGTCCACCCAGCCGCCCACATAGCCTGCTACGGCTCCATAAAATGTACCAATAAAACCTGCTATGACTACGGTAAGGCAGCCTGCCAGCAGGGAATACCTTCCTCCGTAGAGCACACGGCTGAAAATGTCCCTTCCAAAATTGTCCGTGCCAAACCAGTGCTCTGAGGACGGAGCCTTTAACCGCTGTCCCAGGTCCTGGACAATCGGGTCATAGGGAGCCAGCGCCGGCGCCAGAATAGCTGCCGCAATCCATGCCAGACAGATAATTACGCCCAGCGTAAACAGGTAATTGGATTTAAATAACCGCTTTATAGACTGTACCATCAGCTGCACCTCACTCTCGGGTCAATGATTCCGTATAATATATCCACCACTGTATTGATGACCATATAATTCAGTGCAATCAGCAGGGCCACCCCGATGATGGACGGGAAATCCACAGAAAGCACGGACTCATAGGCAAACTGCCCCACACCCGGCCAGTTGAAAATGGTTTCCACCAGCACCATGCCGCCTAACAGGTTGCCCAGGCCCAGACCGATGACAGTGAGCACAGGAATCAGGGCGTTTCCCAGGGCGTGGCGGATAATCAGTCCCGGCCTTGACAGGCCCTTGGCCTTTGCCGTACGGATATAGTCTGTGGACATAACGTCCAGAAGATTGGAGCGGGCTGTCCTGGTAATCAGTCCCATGGTAAAGGCCGCAAGCACGGTTCCCGGAAGAATCAGATGGCTGGCAGCGTCCAGTGCCTTGGGGATATTTCCCTCCAGCAGACTGTCAATGACATACATGCCCGTAACCGTGGCCGGCGCCGTAAAGGCGTTGCTCAGGCGGCCCGGACCCGGAAACAGTTTCAGCTTGTAATAGAAGAAATATAATACCAGCAGGGCAAACCAGAAGCTGGGAATGCTTACGCCTGTAACGGATATGGCCCGGACCGTCTGGTCCAGGATGCTGTTGCGCCGGATGGCGGATATAATGCCGAACAGCACCCCTAAAATGGCGGCAATCACAATGGCAAACAAAGCCAGTTCAATGGTGGCCGGGTAACACCTGGCCAGCTCCGACAGCACCGGTTTGTTTGTGCGCATGGAAGTTCCCAGGTCAAACTGTAAAAGATTCTTCATGTACAGGATATACTGCACGGGCAGGGGCTGGTCCAGGCCGTATTTTGCCCGGTAGGCAGCCACGATCTCAGGATCATTTAAGGCTCTCTGGCTCAAGTTAGCCACGGTGGGGTCTCCCGGTATCATTTTCGTCAGTATGAAAACCAGGGTGGCGACACCAAACAGCATGACTACCAGATACACCAGTCTTTTTCCTATAAATTTCAGCTGTTCCATACGATACCTCTCTTTTCTTATGTTTCAATCCATACTATATAAAATTCAATTTTATGTTGTATTCCAGTCTCATACAGATATTCCCGTCAACGGTATCCCCTCCGGGATGGACGTTCACGGCAATACCTGCTGCCGCTTAAACTTCTGACCTGACCGGGCCGGGGCCGGCGCCAGACAGCACTGTTTACGGAGCCTGCGGGCAGGAAGATATCTGCCTGCCCGCAAAACAGTTCCGTATATAACATTATTACTTCACGTTAATCAGAGTCAGATCCAGGGCATAGGGGTCTGATATGGCCACTCCCTCCAGCCTGGTGTTATAGCCGATATGGGACGGAGCCTGCGCCACCATAATGAAGGGCCCATGCTCGTACATTGCATCCTGGATTTCCTCCAGAACAGCGATACGCGCGTCATTGTCCGTTGCAGACATGGTTTTTTCATACATGGCTGCCAGCTCCGGATCCATGTCGGCGCTCCATCCGGCCCTCTTTCCAACCACTCCGCCCGGAAGGAATTCCAGCTGCACGTTGGGGTCGTTATAATCGGTTCCCCAGTACATAACCGTAAAGCCCAGGGTTCCGTCGCGGTAAGCATCGCCGTATCCTGCTGCCCATGGCTGTGAAACAATATTTACATTGATTCCCACCTGTGACAGATCATCCTTAATCTTCTGGGCCAGGTCTGTCAGGAGAATTCCCTCCATATCCAGGTCTGTCACAGTCAGGTCCACATCAAATCCGTCCGGGTATCCTGCCTCTGCCAGCAACGCCTTTGCTTCCTCCAGATTTGTATAGTCAGCAGGCCTCTCGCCCTTGCTTCCCATGAAACCCACCTGGATGATATCATAAGGAGTGATGGTGCCGCTTCCGCAGATAGTCTGGATACCGGTATAATCCAGGGCCTTGCGGATGGCATTCTGAACCTGGGGGTTGGACACAGGGCCGCCATAGGCTTCATCCATGTTCATCATCACAAATCCAACTGTCTTGGTTGCTCCGTTGATAATGGAAATATTCTCAGCGCCTTCCAGCTCGGACATGGTGTCGTCTGTCATGTTCATGGCCACATCAATATCCCCGCCGGACAATGTCATCATCTGTGTGTTGGCATCAGGCTGTATCTTAATAATAAACTTGTCAACATTAGTGGCTTCTCCCCAGTAATTGGGATTCTTTTCCAGAACAACTTCCTGGTCCGGAATATAGCTGGTCATCACATACATGCCGGAACCCGCGCTGGCCGTATCCAGATAAGACTGGGCTGTATCGGCGGATGACGCGTCCTCTGCGTCCGTGCCGCCGTGCTCCTTCACAACCGCGCTGTCCAGAACAGCCGTGGAGCTGTAGGTCAGCTTGGACAGAATAGCGCTGTCAGGCTGGGTCAGATGGAACACCACCGTGTAATCGTCAGGGGCTTCCATGCTCTCAATGGTATCGCAGATAAAGGATGGGTTTCCCTGAAGGTTTTTGCAGCGGTTGATGCTGAAAAGAACATCCGCGCTGGTCATGGGATTGCCGCTGGCAAATGTCACATCCTGTTTCAGCTTAACGGTCAGTGTGAGACCGTCCTCTGAGAATTCATAGGTATCGGCCAGACAAGGCTCCGGCGCGCTGTCATTGCTGTAGAACTTAAACAGGTTCTCGTAGCAGGCATTGACAATGAGAGGCGGATACTTCTCATATACATACCCTGGGTCCAGGGTGGAAAATCCGGAGCCCATGGCTACCACAACCGTATTGGAACCGGCTGCCTGTGAAGCCCCCTCAGTGGCGGCGTCTGTCTTGCCGGCCGTTGTGCCGTCTGCGCCATTGCCTCCGCATGCGCTTAAGGCAAATGAAACTGCAAGGCACAGAGCCGCAGTCAATAACTTCTTTTTCATAATAGACCTCCTCTAGGATTATTGAGATGCCAGTGTTCTGGCAGTGTCTCCATATTACAATCTTTTACTGGTTCCGTGTTTCCTCAGGCTGGTGTCTTCAGACCAGGATCTTCAGGCCGGTGAAGCCCTAATACAGGTGGCAGGCCACAAAATGCCCTTCAGCCACTTCCTTTAACCGGGGCACTTCCTGGCGGCACCTGTCGCAGGCCTTGGGGCAGCGTGTATGGAACCGGCAGCCTGAGGGCGGATCCGACGGACTGGGAACCTCCCCCTCCAGATGGATCCGCTCTGTTTTCACATCCTGGTCCACCTGGGGAATGGCTGATAACAGCGCCTCCGTATACGGGTGATAACGCTTTTCATACAGTTTATCATAATCAGCAATCTCCACCATATTACCAAGATACATGACCCCCACCCGGTCGCTGACCTGGTAGACCACGTTCAGATTATGGGAAATGAAGAAATAGGTCAGTCCCAGCTTTTCCTTTAACTCCTGGAGCAGGTTCAGCACCTGTGCCGATACAGCCTCATCGCAGATGATAATGTCCGGCTCCAGGGCCAGCGCTCTGGCTATGCCGATACGCTGCTTCTGTCCTCCTGACAGCTCATGGGGATACCTGCTCAGACAGTACAAATCCAGTCCCACCAGGTTAAGGAGCTTCATAATGCGGGCCTCCACATCCATCTTCCCCTTCATCCCGTGTATCTCAAAGGGTTCCATCAGAATCTGGCGTACGGTACGCCTGGGATTCAGACAGGCAGAGGGGTCCTGGAATATAATCTGGACCTTCCTGCGCATTTTCTTTAAATCTGCTCCCTTTAGCCCTGCTATGTCCGTTCCGCCCATATAAATGTGGCCCTCCGTTGGTTTCAAGAGGCGGACAAGGGCCCTGCCCAGGGTACTCTTGCCGCAGCCGCTCTCCCCCACCACGCCAAAGGTCTCACCCTTCATGATGTGGAAGCTTACGTCGTCCACCGCCTTCACGGTCCCGGACTTCTTATCCTTTCCCTTAAAATATACCTTTACATGGTCGGCCTTAACCAGCACTTCCCTATTGCTCTTGTCTTCATTTATACTTTCGTTTATGTCTCTGTTCGGATTCTGTGCCATACATTAAGCCTCCTTCCCCGCAGCCTGGTCTTCAAACAGCCAGCAGCGGACCTTCCGCTCCTCTGAAAGCTGCTTCATGGGCGGACTGACTGTCCTGCACCGCTCTGTGGCATGAGGACATCTGGGCCAGAAGCTGCACCCCTTGATCCGCTCCGTGGGGTTGGGCACCATCCCCTCTATGGTGGACAATGGCTTCCTGTCCTTTGTGATGACAGGTATGGCATTCAGCAGTCCAATGGTATATGGATGCTTGGGATCCCGGAACAGTTCCCCGGCCGGAGCCTGCTCCACGATATGGCCCGTATACATGACAATGACCGTATCGCACAGCTCGCTCACCACTCCCAAATCATGGGTAATGAACAAAACCGAGGAGTGAAGCTCCTCGTTCATCTCGCGAATCAAATCCAGAATCTGGGCCTGGATGGTCACATCCAGAGCCGTTGTGGGCTCATCCGCAATCAGTATCTGGGGCTGGCAGGCCAATGCCATGGCAATCATCACACGCTGCCTCATACCTCCCGACATCTGATGGGGATACTCATGGGCCCTTACCTCAGGATTGGCGATTCCCACTGCTTTCATCATGCGGATGGCTTCCTCCATGGCTTCCTTTTTCTTCATGCCCCGGTGCAGACGCAGGGATTCCGCAATCTGTATACCGCACTTGATAATGGGATTTAAGGAGGTCATTGGTTCCTGGAAAATCATGGAAATTTCATTTCCCCTGATTTTCTGCATATCGCGCTCAGAGGTCTTCACCAAATCCCTTCCAAGGTATAAAATCTCCCCTCCTGTGATCTGTCCCGGAGGGTTGGGAATCAGCTGCATCATTCCCAGAGAAGAAACACTCTTGCCGCTTCCGCTCTCTCCTACGATACCCAGCTTTTCACCCTTATGTAATACATAGCTCAGATGGTCCACCGCCTGAACGGTGCCCTCTGCTGTCCTGAATTCCACACATAAATCTTTTACTTCCAATATGATATCTGTCTGTGTCATTTTATCCGCCCTTTGTTTTATTGCATCAAAGCGTCAATGCGGTGCCAATGTATTCACCCGCAGTTTTCTGCATATATACTCAAAACGATACCACATTTTCGGGGATAATTCAATATATAGATTGACCTGTTTTGCCCGGAAACAGGTCAAAACCAGCATAGAAACGCATAAACAGGACGCTGCCAAGGCTGTTTTAACAGCTTATTTACAGCGTCCTGCTCTTATGCTCTGTTATTTCTTACTCTTCACATCCCAAGGTTTCTTCCAATAAATGGCATCCACATTACATTCTTTCATACATTCGCCGCACTGTATGCATTCCCTGTCTCCCACCTGTCTGACATCCATTTTACAGGTGCGCACACAGCGCCCGCAGTCAACGCAGGTATCCCTGTCAATCCTCATCCCCAGCAAAGCCACAGGGGCAAACAGGGAATAGATGGCCCCCAGAGGACAGAGGATGCGGCAAAAGCTTCTGTACAGAAAACAGGCGCTTACCAGTATGACTGCCAGCACAAGAACCTTCCAGTGAAAGAGGGCCCCTGCCAGACCGCTCAGGGAATCGTCCAGAAGCACCAGGGGAATACCTCCCTCCAGTGTCCCCGCAGGACATATGTACTTACAAAAGGCAGGAACAGGAAGGCCGGAGGCTGCCTTAAATACCACCGGCAGTATAATGACAAACACTGCCAGGATCACATATTTTACCTTGGACAGCTCCTGTGTGACACGGTTCTTTTTTATCTTGGGAACAGGTATCCTGTAGAGAAGCTCCTGCACCAGGCCAAAGGGACAGAGGAAACCGCATATGGTCCTTCCCATGGTAACCCCAAAGAGCAGGAGAACTCCCAATATATAGAAGGGAAGCTTCCTGTCCATGGCGGACAGGGCATTCTGCAGGGTACCTAAAGGACAGGATCCGACGGCTCCCGGGCATGAATAGCAGTTCAGTCCGGGAACACACAGTCCTTTTGACTTTCCCTTATAGATGGACGCCTCCGCAAATCCCTTCAGGTTCAGATTATATAATAATGCCGCACAAAGTTGTATCAAACGCCGTTTCATTGCTGCTGCCCTCTCATGGTCATAGTCTTCTGCCGCTGCCCTCTTATCCGATTCCGATGCATTCCAGGCACACCCTCACTGCCTTGCGGAAGGCATCCTGGTAACCTCCCTGGGCGGCTCCGGTGCACAGGAATACTATGCCAAGAACAAGAAGGATAACCGCCACCTTATTCTGTCTGCACCAATCCATCATATATCAACGCTCCCTGTCTTACACCCCAAGGGCTTCCTTATATCTCTCATACATCGTGTCCGCGTCCAAGGCACCGGTGGATATATGGGTCACCCTACCCTCCGCGTCCACTACCACTGTATAGGGAATGGAATTCGTGGGATACAGCATGGATATGGAATACTCCTCATCCAGCACTACCGGGAAGGTGTATCCGTTCTCCTCCACAAAATCCTTCACTGTCCCGGCATCATCCCCGCAGTTCACCGCGATAATACCGATTTTGTCCCCAAAATCATCCTTCAGGCGCTCAAAGGCCGGCATCTCCTTGACGCATGGACCGCACCAGGTTGCCCAGAAATTGATGATAACAGGCTTTCCCTGCAGTTCAGACAGCGTAATGCTGGTGCCGTCAATAAGCTCCCCTGTAAAATCAGGAGCTTGAACACCCTCCTTAATAGGCATGCCCGGCTTGAACTCAATCACGCCGTCCCCCTGGTCAGCTGCTGCCTCTGCATCTGCCTGGCTGCCGTCTGGGGACGGCTCCCGGCCTGCTTCACCGGCTTCTCCTCCTTCCCGGGTCTTTTCCGGCCCGGATTCATTGTTCCCTGTATCCTTCGGCTTGTCAGTTCCCGTGCCGTTTTTCTCAGTTTCTGCGCTGCTCTCCTCAGCCGCCGTGCCTTCCTTTTCAGTCCCCTGGGCCTGCTCCGTTTTCCGGTCAGCCTTATTCTGGTCTGCCGTCTGGCTGCATCCCGTTATCTGCAAGGCCAGGAAAATGGCCAGCGCCGCGCCTGCAGCACTCCTTTTCACGGCCTTTTTATTTCTGTAAAAATGTTCTCTCCTCATGTGTTATTCCTCCCTTTTCAACTATTGGAATAGACAAAGAAACCCAGAGAATGCCACTTGTGCCATTCTCTGGGTTTTACTCTAACATAATTATTATTTTCTGTCCACCCGGCTTTATGGGGTTTGTATGAAAGTTTTATTAAGCTTTCATGAAGATGCCTGCTACACCTCATCTACCACGGGAACCACTTCCCGCTCGCTGTAGTGGTGTGCTTCCTCAAGCATCATATCCTTTACCTTCATAAGCCTTGTCTGGGAGCTTCGCTCATTCTCATCCAGCTTCATGGTGATATAGCGGATGTTTGACTGGGTATCGGGAATCATCACATGCTCCAGCGCGTTTACACGGCGGCGGGTCTTTTCAATCTCCGCTGCCATGAGCTGGCAGGATTTTTCGCACTCAGCCAGACGCAGCATGTCAGGCAGTAAATCTGCCAGACTCTTTACCGCATCATCCAGGTCACTGGAAGTAAATGCAAAGCCGTAGGAATAGATGTCGTTAGGGTCTGAAGTCCTGGTCTTATACTTGAACACAGGAATCTCCACACTCATGACGTTTTTTGTCTCAGTTTCCAGATAGACCTCCTGCTTGGGAGCCATCAGGGCTACGTTCAGGGCCTCATCTGTCATGCCGGAACGTGCCAGCACGAAATTCTGGTTAGCCGCAGCGATGCCTGCCTCCACCTTCTCGCGGAGGGCCTTGTTCTCACGCACCAGGTCCAGGAACTGACGCATCAATTCATCCCGCTTGTCTTTCAGAAGCTTGTGCCCGCGAATGGCTGTTGCCAGCTTTTTCTTAAGGCGGGTAAGCTCCATACGGGTGGGATTCACATGTTTTGCACCCATGTTATGTCAACTTCCTTTCTGACTGCTGGTTATTTTGCATCATAGTAAAGGTCAAGGAATTTGTCCTTGATACGTTTCAGCTCGCTCCTTGGAAGGATGCGCAGCAGCTTCCAGCCGATTTCCATGGTTTCCTCAATGTCACGGTCGGCGTAGTAGCCCTGGGATACGTATTCTTTTTCAAACTCATCTGCAAACTTGGCATACAGCTTATCCATGTCAGTCAGGGCTGCCTCGCCAAGGATTACCATCAGTTCCTTTGCATCCTTACCACGGGCATAGGCTGCAAACAGCTGGTTCATGACATCGGCATGGTCCGCCCTTGTCTTGCCTTCGCCGATACCCTTATCCTTCAGACGTGAAAGGGATGGAAGCACGTCGATTGGCGGTGTTACGTTCTTGCGGTATAAGTCACGGCTCAGGATGATCTGTCCCTCGGGAATGTATCCCGTAAGGTCAGGAATCGGATGGGTCTTATCATCC
>ERZ791875.1409-NODE-1409-length-16138-cov-19.357085_pt1 | contig 16138 bp, 12 predicted proteins | sample MGYA00510278_ERZ791875 | MGnify/ENA primary metagenome ERZ791875 (study PRJEB30046, sample SAMN00792078) | human gut metagenome | study: EMG produced TPA metagenomics assembly of the A metagenome-wide association study of gut microbiota in type 2...
CCCCGGTTTCGATCCGGCAAAAGATGAGTTGACCATCTTTGGAAATATGTTTGATTGGACTGTAAAGTTATCGACAGATAAAGATGATTATTACTATGCCCTGGATGCTACAGATTATTCACTGATTAAAGAACATGCCTATAAAGATATGCGTCGTTCTGTTCCGGGATTGTCCTTTACATCTCCTGATGATAAGTTTGTCATGCCGCGTTTTTAAATGCGGCATGATAAAATATATTTCATTTTAATGACTATATATTACTTTAGAGGCAGGGTCAAAGCCCTGCCTCTAAAGTAATATAATTTTCTGGAAAGCCTGATATATAACGAAGAAGAGGAAATTCATTATTGAATTTCCTCTTCTTCGTTGGGTGGAAGACCGGACTCGAACCGGCGACATTCAGAACCACAATCTGACGCTCTAACCAACTGAACTACATCCACCATGTTAGCATCTCTCTCAAATGCGATGCAAAGGTAGCGATTCTTTTTAAATCTGCAAACATTTCGCGAACTTTTTTCTTCAAAAAATGTATTCATTAATTCCGCGGTTATGCTTGCGGAAGAGTTCACGCGTGTCATTAATAAAGATTTTCAGGCGGTTACGTTCTTCTGCCGATAAAGAGTCTGTCGGAATACTTGCGGGATATAAAACGTAATTTTTCTTTTTGGAGAGTATGGGGCGTGCCGTCCATACCAGACCATATCCGCAATTACTGACAGATATGCCCGTGCTGTCTTTCATTAATTCGAGTTTAAATAGCAGTCCGCCGTCTGTTTTACGGGCAGACATGTTCGAAATAAAATTGCCTAAAGAGTAGAGGACTACATTCTGCCGACCGGTGAGGGTATCGGTCCGCAGCTCCATGGGTTGCACTACATGGGGGTGGGAACCGATCACATGGGTAACTCCTTGACTAAGTAGCCAGTCGGCCAGGGAGGTCTGCTCCTTATTGGGCAGTGACTGATATTCGATCCCCCAGTGCATGCAGGCAATCAATACATCCGGATGCAGAGCCTTAGCAGCTTCAATGTCCTGTGTCATGACAGCCTTGTCGATGTAGTTGACTATGTTTGGGGGAGAAACTTTAATGCCGTTGGTGCCGTATGTATAGTTGAGCAGGGCAATCCGAAAGCCGTTCTGTTCCAACAATAGTGGATAGCGTGAAGCACGGGCCGTACTGTCAGTGTAAGTTCCGGCATAAGGAATTTGTAGCGAATCCAGCATCAGGATAGTTCGTTCCAGCCCTTTTTTGCCCCGGTCGAGACAATGATTATTGGCGGTTATCAATACATCGAAGCCGGCGTCTTTTATGGCGGACAGATATTCGTCGGGAGCACTGAAAGCGGGATAACCCCGGTAAGGTTTTCCTCCGAGAGTTACCTCCAGGTTGCCGATGGCAATGTCTGCTTTACTGATTTCTTCTTTTACCAGTTTAAAGTAGTCCGTGTAGTCGTATCCCTTGGTGGTCCGGGCTGCATCTATCTGTGCCTGATGCTGCATTAAGTCGCCTGCAAAGAGGAGTGTAATCTTCTGCGCAGATATCGTATCGGGCGCCGGGACAGGGACGGGCTGTTCTTGTGCATTGCTGCTGCAAGATACAGAGCAGAAAAACAGGGAAAGAAGAATCAGATGTTTCATAAGCAACAGGTATTAAAGTTCTTTCTGAAGAATGTGTTCCACCTCCTCGGCTGTAGGGTTCACGGCAAGAATGATTCCTTGGGCGTTCACCAGGAAAGTTCCTCCGGCAGCATTCGGTATCCGGTATTTTGACCAGATCTGTTGAACATCATTCAGTTCGATAAGGTTCAGCCAGGGGTAACCGTCTTTCCGTATGGCTTCTCTCATACGGATATCGCTGTTCTGCTCGCGCGCTACGCCGATGACGGTGAATCCACGGTCTTTGTATTTTTCGTAGATGGGAATCAATTGCTTGGAGGCCGTACGGCACGGACCACACCAGGAGGCCCATAGGTCGATCAGAGCCACTTTGCCCCGGATCTGTTCGGACAACTGAACCATGTTGCCGTTCAGGTCGGGAGCGGAGAAGTCGATGAAACGGTTTCCCGCTTTGGGCTGGTTATTGTCGACAAACATTTGCATTTCCCGGGTATAAGGATGTTCGGGATAGCGGGAGGCGTACACTTTTTGAAATGCTTCCAGATAGGGGGTGACGTCTTCGCCTTTCCGTGCGTTCTCCACCTTTATTTTCAAGATGAATAGTCCTAACAGCGAAGGGTGTTGCGAGGCTTGTTCCGTTTCCCAAAGAGTCTTTTTCCGGAAGAGTTGTTCCCTTTCCTTCATCAGTGCTTTTGCTTCTTCTGTGAATGCTTCGCCACTTTCTTCCAGGCGGTCCCTTTCTCTGAAGAACTTGTTCTTTTCTTCGGGATTGTCTTTCACCTGATCGAACTTTTTCCAGAGTGCTTGCATGGCTTCGCTTTCAAAACGTCCGTATTTCTCGAGCGTATCTCTTCGTGCGTTGAGTTCATCGAAACTGAACTTATCCTTCCCTTCCGCTTCAAATTGCCGGAGGGCCGTGGTCAGTGGGTTGAGGGTCTCTATGCGATAGGGTGGGTGTGCGTCTATGGGAGATATGGTGAAAGATACCGTTCCATTCTCTGCGAAGAAAGTGACCGGATACCAACAGCCGTTCAGCAGGTCGTCCCAGCAGATAAGTTCGTAAGCCTTTTCGTGGTCGGTATAGAAGTCGTACTCAAAGATGCCGTTGCGTACCGGTATCGAAATCCACGGGGTACCGTTCGTATTCTTGTTGCTTTCTATGAGTATCAGGCGGCTGGTTTGTGGGCGGTCTGCCATTTTTCCGGTCAGGTGGCAGTGTACTTTCTTTTGGGGGGCAGATGCGTCAAGGCAAATCCCCTCGATCCGGAAGTCCTCTTCATTGTTGCTTTCTGCAAAGTCTATCGTCCGGTCCTGCGGGTCGATAGGGGCAAATTGCAGGATAAACGTCACATTGCCCGAAGCCGGCATGTATACTTGCTTGTCCAGCTCGAAACCTTGCGATCGGACGACAGGGTAATTCTTTCCGCTTTGCACTCCGTGTAGAGAGAGCCCCGAAGCCAGCCGTATCCAATAGTTAGGGCGCGAGTAAGCATCCATATACAGAATGGTAGCTGTGTCATTACGGACGATCCGGCTGATTTCAAGTGCGTCGGTATTTCTTTTTTGATATGAAGGATAGTCGATAGAGAAATTTTGTGCGGTAGCCCATGGGGTACATGCGAAGAGAAGGACGCACAAGCTTGTAGTTTTAAATATCGTATTCATGATGCTAAGGTATTGAAAAAATTTCCGTTTCCCCCTCTATGAAGAGGGAAACGGAGGAATGGGTTATTGATAGATCGCCTTTTTACCTGCCAGCAGAGTATTCTTCATCAGAGAGACGATGGTCATCGGGCCTACACCTCCCGGAACAGGGGTGATGTAGGAGCATTTCGGAGCTACCTCATCGAACTTCACGTCACCTGTCAGTTTAAAGCCCGATTTCTTGCTGGCATCGGGCACACGGGTAGTACCTACGTCGATTACTACAGCACCCTCTTTCACCATTTCCGCTTTCACGAAGTTGGGTTGTCCCAGTGCGGCGATGATGATATCCGCTTCCCGGCACTCTTTCACCAGATCTTTCGAACGGCTGTGGCATACGGTTACCGTTGCGTCTCCCGGATAGGCCTTCTGCATCATCAGTGCTGCCATCGGCTTACCGACAATGTTACTGCGTCCCAGTACGACGCATTTCTTACCCGAGGTCTCTATCTGATAACGTTTCAGCAGTTCGAGGATACCGTTCGGGGTGGCCGATACATAGCAAGGCAGTCCGATAGACATACGTCCTACGTTGATCGGATGGAATCCGTCCACATCTTTGCGGTAATCGATGGTCTCAATCACCTTTTGTTCCGAGATATGTTTCGGTAACGGAAGTTGTACGATGAATCCGTCTATATCTTCGTCATCATTCAGTTCACGTACTTTGGCGAGCAGTTCGTCCTCTGTCACATCACTTTCGTAACGGATCAGTGACGACTTGAATCCGCACACTTCGCAGGCTTTCACTTTGGCAGCTACATATGTCTCGCTGCCTCCGTCGTGTCCTACGAGGATGGCTGCTAGGTGAGGGCGTTTGCCTCCATGAGCCACTATTTCTGCCACTTCGGCTGCAATCTCCTGTTTTACTTGTTCGGAGATGGCTTTTCCATCAATCAGTGTCATTTCTTATTCGTTTATTGAGTTATTTATTGTTTAGTACTTCGGCTACTTTATTTTTCATTCCTTCTTCTCTGAGGCCACGTGCGATGATGGTTCCGTCAGGTCCGAAGAGGAGGATGAAAGGGATACCTTTTACACCGTACAGATCCATGGGCGTCATACCGGTGTCGATAATTTGCGGCCAGTCGATATTGAGTTCCTTGATCGCTTTTTTGGTATTTTCCGGTTTGTCCCAGACTGCTACTCCCAGGACAGTCAGTCCTTTGTCTTTGTATGTGTTGTAGAGTTCGGCTATATGAGGCGATTCGGAACGGCAGGGGCCGCACCAGCTTGCCCAGAAATCTACCAAAGTGTATTGACCTTTGCCCACAAAATCGGATAAAGAGCTTGCGGTACCGTCTACGGTCTTACCGCTGAAGTCGATAAACTTTTGTCCTACTGCCGTCGCTTTCATGCCTTGAAACTGCTTTTCGATGCGGTGATATACGCTCAGTGACTTCAACCAGGGGCCGGAAGCCGCAAATATGGTGTCCATCTCTTCGGGCGAAGCGCACATGGCAAGCTCTCTGATGGCAAACTCTCCGAGTACATTGTCCGGGTTCTTCATAAACATGTCTTTGTATAGTCGGGTATAAGTCGGAAGCCAGTAAGTATCGGTGTATTCTTTTTTAAGCCGGAGTTGTTCCGATTTGTCTTCTGTTTGCTGTTCGATGGCCGCATGTCTTTTTCTCAACTCTGTGGTCAGCTCAGATGCCTTATCAGATATGTGGGTATACTCCTCATTCATTGGCGTTCCCTTCGGGTCATTGTGAGTCAGTACATTGACCTGGATGTTGCCCCCTTCGAGGATGAAGTTGGCATACTCTCTCCCTGCATCGATGCGGCAAAAACAGGGGATGTCCACTTTTCCGGTGAATTTAAATTGCCCGTTGGTCACTTGCGTGCTATCCACTTTCATTCCGTCGTCATAGCGGCTGATATAGAGTGTCTGTCCGTTCAGGGTAGAATCGTTTATCAAACCTTCTACCGTATAGGAGTGCCCATTGTGTTGTGCGTTGGCTATCCCGGCTATGGAAGCAAACGCCAGAGTGAAGAGAATGTGTTTCATTGATTCAATGTTTTTATGGTATCAGACAAAAGTAATATCATTTATCATCCCCTGTTTTTTGTCAAGAGTAGCTTTATGGATTATTAACAGGAGGAGGGGAGGGGGCGAAAGCAGGGAGGTGCTTTTCGGGATAGAGCCTCGGTCCGATACAAGTAGAGCCGGGGTTTTGCCGAAATGCAGTAAGCATTTGGAGGAAATGCAGCCGGCATTCGGGAGTATGGCAACCGTCTTCGGAGGCTTAAGCTGCGGGCTGTAGGTTCTCCTTTCGGTCAGGTGCATAAAAAAAGGAGGAACCACGGTTTCCTCCTTTTATTGCATTCTGATTGAATCTATTGAATGATTACATTGACAAAGATACATCATCTCAAAGCCAAAGTCAAGCTTTCGGGACGAAAAGTACAGTTTTATTTCATCTTCGGCATCATCTTGCCCATTTTGCTGCTGGTTACCATCTTCATCATTTTGCGGGTCTGGTCGAATTGCTTCAGCAAGCGGTTCACTTCCTGGATAGTCGTACCGCTACCTTTGGCGATACGTGTACGGCGCGAGCCATTCAGGATAGCCGGATTGCTGCGCTCTTCCGGAGTCATGGAGTAGATGATGGCTTCAATGCTCTTGAAAGCATTGTCGTCAATGTCGATGTCTTTGATAGCCTTGCCTACACCCGGAATCATCGATGCAAGCTCTTTCAGGTTACCCATCTTTTTGATCTGGCCAATCTGGCTGAGGAAGTCGTTGAAGTCGAACTGGTTCTTGGCAATCTTTTTCTGAAGGCGTTTGGCTTCTTCTTCATCATATTGTTCCTGCGCACGTTCCACCAGCGAAACAATATCACCCATACCTAAGATGCGGTCGGCCATACGGGCGGGGTGGAATTGGTCGATGGCATCGAGTTTCTCGCCTGTACCAACAAATTTGATGGGCTTGTTCACAACCGAACGGATAGAGAGGGCGGCACCACCACGGGTGTCACCGTCGAGCTTCGTCAGCACTACGCCGTCGAAATCGAGACGCTCATTAAACTCTTTGGCAGTGTTTACGGCATCCTGACCGGTCATGGAGTCTACCACGAACAAAATTTCGTTCGGTTGGATGGCTTCCTTGATGGCTGCGATTTCATTCATCATCTGCTCGTCGACTGCCAGACGTCCGGCCGTATCGACAATTACCAGGTCGTAACCTTTGGCACGTGCCTCCTTGATGGCGTTTTGAGCTATGGCAACGGGATCTTTGCTGTCGATTTCCGAGTACATCGGTACATCGATTTGTTCGGCCAATACGCGAAGCTGTTCGATAGCGGCAGGACGGTAAACGTCACAGGCAACGAGCAACGGGCGCTTGTTCTTCTTGGTTTTCAGCATACGTGCCAGCTTGCCTGAGAAAGTAGTCTTACCCGAACCTTGCAGACCGGACATCAGGATGACTGCCGGTTGGCCTTTGGTATCTATCTCGACAGTCTCTCCACCCATCAGTTGAGTCAGCTCGTCGTGAACGATCTTCACCATCAATTGGCTTGGTTTTACGGCTGTGAGCACGTTTTGTCCCAATGCTTTTTCCTTCACCGTATCCGTGAAGCCTTTGGCTACTTTATAGTTAACGTCGGCATCGAGCAGTGCCTTGCGCACGTCTTTCAGGGTTTCTGCTACGTTGATTTCGGTGATTTTGCCTTCACCTTTCAGAATCTTAAACGACCTTTCGAGTCTTTCGCTTAAATTGTCGAACATATCTTTGAATTATGAATTACTAATGATGTGTAAAATCCACCACGGATTACACGGATTAACACGGATTTTGTATTTGAAATAGAGAGTATCTGTGCTAATCTGTGTAATCTGTGGTGAAATCAGCCGCAAATGTACAAAAATCTCTTGTACTTTATATCTTTTTGTTCTGCCATTTTGCTTTTTTGAAGTAAATATAGCTTGTGGCGAGCAACAGTGTATAGTACAGTATCTCAATTGTAAAGCACCATTCGATGGGAGCTTTTACCCACATTCCGATGAAAATGATATACGATCCGTAGATTGCGATGGTGATGGCTTCGAGCATCAGTGCCGCCTGAGTGTTGCCTGTGCCCGATATGCCGTTGAATACCACATTGGCTACCGAAGCAATCAGCATGGCCGCGCAGATAACGTATACCGATGGTACGGATTCACTGATCAGCGCTGCCTCGTTGGTGTATACCGAAAGCAATGCCTGTGGGAAAAGGGCGGTTACGATGACCAGTCCCAGCATGATCAGGAAAGAGAAACGCCCGATTTTGTTTATCAGGGGCATCACGTGTTCGATGCCTCCCGCGCCGATGGCGTTGCTCACCAGGCTGTTGGTGGTGGTTGCCAGTGCATTTACCGGAATCAACATGACGATGTAGATACTTCGTACGATGTTGGCAATGGCGAGTTCACGCTGTCCCAACCTTTCCACAGCCACGAAGAAAATGAACCAGGTGGCCATTGACAGAAAATACTGCAACATGGTGAAGCACGATATGCTGAGGATGCGCATCAGCAAAGCCGGGTCGAACGAGCGTAAACGATTGAGACCGTATCTTTTCAGGTCGACGGTGATATACGTATAAATCAGGAAGAACAGCAGAGAAGCCGCTTCGGCTATTACCGAGGCGATGGCGGCTCCTTTGATGCCCATCTCCGGCAATCCGAAGTGTCCGAATATCAGGGCATAGTCCAGTACCACATTGGTCAGAGCCATTACTACCGCATTGATGGTAAGTACCTTGGTGCGGGTGATTCCGATATAGAGTGCCCGGAACATGACGTTGACAAACGAGAAGAAAAAGCCGAAAATGCGCCAGTCGAGAAATTCCATCGTGGCGTCATAAATGCTTTCGGAAGATACCAGCAGGCGCATGATGTTGCCACCGAATGCTTTGGTAAAGCCGAAAAGCAGAAGAGCCATGGCAAGCAGGAACAAGACTCCCTGGATCATGACAGGCCCCACGTCGGTATAACGCGCTTCACCGTTGCGGCGGGCAATGACGATCTGTGAACCGGTGCTGAATCCGAAGGCAATGGTGAAAATACAAATATAGAAAAGCCCGCCCATGGCAGAGGCACCAAGAGCTATCTCACTGACGCGTCCCAGAAAGGCGGTGTCGGTGACATTTATGACATTTTGCGCAAGCAAGCTCAGGAGAATCGGGTAACTGACACTCCAGATCTGTTTGTTGGTATACATAAATAAGGATTTTAGTTTGCAGTCCGCAAAGATACAACTTTCTGCAGAAGTTGACGAGTCACCGGGAAAAGAAGTCAATTTTTCCCCAACGGATAGGTGAAGAGGATGGTCGGTTTTTCGCCTGCGTTTGCCTGTACTTTATAGTTTCCTCCGAAATACTCCAGCAACAACCGGTTAATTTCGTGGCGGATGTATACCTCCTGTGAGGTAAATCTTTCGTCGGCCAACGGGGAGTTAATGATGCGGAAACGGATCATGTTCTTTCCTGTGTCATGGGTCACTTTGAAGTCGATTTCCCGTTTTTCTTCACACTTCTGCGGATAAGTCAAAGTACTCAGCAGCGCTTGGCTGAAACGGGCCGTATCGATACGGATGTCCAGGCCGGGGGCTGTTTCGTTTCCGAGTCGGATACAGATGTTCTCTTCGTTGCGCATACGCGCCATGTAGAGAGCTTCGTTACAGAGTTCGGTTAGTCCGTATTCCTGAATATTGAACTTCATCATGCCTGCTTCAAGCCGCGATAAATCGAGTACATCATTGACCAGGCGCATCAACTCTTCCGAATTTTTCTGGATGATGGAGGAGTATTCTTTCCGGACTTCGTCGGTCATGTTGGATTCGGAAGCTATCAGTTGCGAGAAGCCCACTACGCCGTTCAGCGGGATACGAATGTGGTAACTCATGTTCGACAAAAAGCGGTTCTTCATCTCGTTGGCTTCTTCTGCCATGCGGGTTGCCTTCCGTGTCTCTTTTTCCGATAGCTCCAATGCTTTACGAACGTGCGAGATACGAAGCATGAAGACAATCAGGATTGCCAGGACAATGCCGACAATGACCAAAGCCGTCAGTTGGATATCGCTTTTCAACTGTTCTTCTTCCAAAGCTACTTTGTCGATATTGTATTTTGCCTTTATCTGCTGCATCTGTTTATCGAAAATAGTCGTTTCGATGGAGTCTTTCAGGTGGAGTGTCCCGATATACAACGGAAGAGCTTCCGCACTCCGCCCGGCTTCTACCAGAAGATCGGCTTTAGACAGCTGCTGGTGGATATAATTGCTGTTCCGGTCTTCCTGTAATAAAATGACGGTAGAGTCCATCTTCGTAAGTGCTTTGTCATACTCTTTTCGAGTTCGGTAATAGGCTGCATAGGCATCGTAATAGAGCACCCGGTACATGAAGAAAGTATTGGGAGTAAGATATTTCCCGGCTTTTTCCAGGCTTTCGTGTGCCTGTTCCGATTGGCCGGTATTCAGATAATAATAGGTATAGTACACCTCACCGAACAGATAAACATCATAAAATGCCTCTTTGAGCATCGGGTTTGTGGCAGTGTGCTGTTGCAAAGTCTCTTTTAACTTTCCGAGGTATTCGGACAGCTGTTTGTTGTTCTGTTTATCCTTGGCTACCGCAATCAGTTGGCAAAGGATCGAGATCCGTACCACGGCATTGTCTGTTCGCGAAGATAGTTGATAGGCTTCTTCCAATGCTTTCATTCCCTCGTCCCATCGCTCCGTGCCGATATAGGCATTGCCCAGACATTGTTTGGCTCCGATCAGTCCGCGGACACAGTCCACTTTCTTTGCCCTTTCGAACATCTGGTTTGCCTCGTTGATGGCAAGTTCATACTGCTCTTCATAAGTGTAGAGGTCTGTCTGGAAGCGGAGAGCGTCGAAATACAGATCCCAGGTTTTCGACTTCCGGGCATAAGGCTCCATAATGTCCAGCCATTTCTTTACACTGTCCCGGTTGCTTTGGTTATAATAGTACACTGTGTGCAGATAGGCGGCTATGGTGTTGTATTTATCGTTATTCTGTAGAGTTGCTTCTTCTCTCAGCAGGTTTGAATATGTGATACATTTGGGTGTCAACTGTTCTATTTGTGCCAGTTTCTTGAGCATTTCCAGACGTGTGGAATCATGCGGAAGTGTCTGTGCCACCCGATACAGGCTGTCGGCTTCTGTTTGTCCGTCCGCGTACGCTCCTGAGGCCAGACAGCATGCAATAAGGATCAGTATGAATCGTTTCATCCTTCTGCCTCCTCTTCTTTTGTGGGTCCGATGGGGTGTGTAAACCGGAAGCGTGCACCTCCGGTGTACTCCGGGTCAATCCATATCTTTCCTCCGATTTGTTCGATGATAAGCTGGCAAATGGAGAGTCCCAGTCCTGTTCCCTGTGCCCCTTCATTCAGCTTTTCGAAACGATTGAATATCTGATTCTGTTTTTCCGGGGGGATGCCGCATCCGGTATCCGTTACTGTGAACAGGGCCATGGTCTCTGACTCTTTCTCCAGTGTCAGGGTGATGTTGCCTTCGGTGGTGAATTTGGTGGCATTGATCAGCAGATTGATCAATACCTGTTGCAGACGTGATTCGTCGGTACGCAAAGTCAGTTTGTCCAGTGAAGTGATGAAACTGACTCCGGCCTGGGTTTGTTTCACCTTTTCTACAGTATCGATTACATTGCGGCATATATTGACTGCGTCACATTCCTTAAAGTTGAAAGTCAACTTACCCGGGTCGAGACTCGACAGATCTATCACGTCATTGATCAGCTTTAACAGCAGCTCGGAATTCTGCTGGATGATGTCGTTGCATTGACGTCGTGTATCATTGTCGATAGACTCTTCGGTCAGGATGGACGAAAATCCGGAAAGGGCATTCAGCGGTGTCCGTATTTCGTGGCTCATATTGGATAGGAACAGGCTTTTGGTATGTATGGCGTTTTCGGCATACTTGCGTGCAATCTCCAACTCTTCTTTGGAATGGAGAAGGCGGTTGGCTTCCTGCCGGATGCGGACGATCAGCAACAAAATAAGCACTAATATGAAAATGGAAGCTATGATAACCCACAGGGTGATCTGGTTGCGTTGTATCTGGTTCCGGATTTCCATCTGGTCTATCTGGTACATGCCTCTCAGGTCATTGATTTGCCGGGCATAACTCAAAGCGTTCAGCGAGTCTTTTTGTTCGTTGGCCTTTTGGTAGATCAGGCAGGCTTCTTCTGTCCTTCCCATCTTAGTCAGTAGCTGCGCACACTCCAACTGCAATCCGATGTGTTTGTTGGGAGCGGGTGCTTTAGAGGTATTTATCAGGCGTTCATATTGTTGCAAGGCGAGTCCATACTCACCGATAGCCTGGTAGTATTGTCCCAATATGTAGTTAAAGATACTGCGGAGATAGAGGAATTTCAATTGGTCACTGATTTTCCTTGCTTCGTCCAAACTGGCTTTTCCTTTCTCCGGATTGCCTGCTTCAATGTCATAGTAAGCTTTACACGTACATAAAAAAAGTGGAATGTAGGAATTGGAGTGGCGGTATGCAGGTTCTCGAATCTTTTCAGATAGGTACGTGCTTCGTCCATGTGTGATGTCTGGATCAGGGTCAGAATGAATTTCGGAAGTATTTCCTGTTCGAGGATTTCGCTGCCCGGTATCTTGTCCAGCAATTCCAGGGCTTCCTTATAGGATTCAATGGCAGGTTCCTGCATGTTGGCGTTGAGGTAAGCATCCCCGATGGCGCGGCTGGAAAGGGCAATGCCGATGGGGTAATTCAGTTCTTTGGCTTCCTTGTACATCTGGCGGGCATGGTCGATGGCCATGTTCATGTCTCCGCGTGTGGCATAGGCAGTCGCAATAAGCTGTTTCAACTGGAAGAGGGTTTTGTACTCTTTCTGTTTTTTCAGGATAGGAGCCAGTTCATGACCCCATTGGATGATACTGTCGTTGGGAGCTTCTTTACTATAATTGAGGCTGTTGTCAATCAGGTTTTGGAGTGCTGACACGTGCATTGTTGCTTTATTGGCAGCATGTGTAGTGACAGAGTATAGGGTTACTACTGCTATAAACGTTATATTAATAAACTTTCCCACAGTAATTGTTGTACTTCCGGTGTTTGTTTTATGCTTGTTTATGATGCATGTAGTGCAAAGCTAAATAAAAAGAGTGAGAATCAAACAGAATCTCACTCTTTTTTTTATGTTTTGTTCACAAAAGGACTTTTTTAACTGTTCATGCTCATCAGGAACTCGTCGTTGTCTTTGGTTTTTTCCAGTCGGTCTTTTACAAAGTCCATTGCTTCGATCGGGTTCATATCCGACAGGTACTTGCGCAGGATCCACATGCGGTCCAGTGTCTGTTTGTCGAGCAGCAGATCGTCGCGGCGTGTGCTCGATGCCACAATGTTGACAGCCGGGAAGATACGCTTGTTGCTCAGGTTGCGGTCGAGCTGCAACTCCATGTTACCTGTACCCTTGAACTCTTCGAAGATCACTTCGTCCATCTTAGAACCGGTGTCGATCAGGGCGGTAGCGATGATTGTGAGCGAACCTCCGTTTTCGATGTTACGGGCTGCTCCGAAGAAACGTTTCGGTTTGTGAAGTGCGTTTGCATCCACACCACCCGAAAGTACCTTACCCGATGCCGGAGATACAGTGTTGTATGCACGTGCCAGACGTGTAATCGAGTCGAGGAAGATAACTACGTCGTGTCCGCACTCTACCAGTCTTTTGGCCTTCTCAAGAACGATGCCGGCTATTTTTACGTGGCGTTCGGCGGGTTCGTCGAATGTAGAAGCAATCACTTCGGCATTGACGCTGCGAGCCATGTCGGTAACTTCTTCCGGGCGCTCGTCAATCAGCAGCATAATCATATATACTTCCGGATGATTGGCAGCAATGGCATTGGCAATTTCTTTCATCAGGATGGTCTTACCCGTCTTAGGCTGGGCTACGATCAGTGCACGCTGTCCTTTACCAATGGGCGAGAAGAGGTCTACCACACGTGCCGACATGGAGTCGGAATAGCCGCCTTTGCAAAGCTTGAACTTTTCGTCCGGGAAAAGCGGAGTAAGGTGGTCGAACGGCACACGGTCACGCACGAAAGCAGCGTCACGTCCGTTGATTTTAGAAACCTTCACCAATGGGAAGTATTTCTCACCCTCTTTGGGCGGACGGATTACACCTTCTACTACATCACCGGTTTTCAGTCCGAATAGTTTGATTTGTGATTGAGATACATAGATATCGTCCGGTGAAGAGAGGTAGTTGTAATCTGATGAACGGAGGAATCCGTAGCCATCCTGCATGATTTCCAATACACCGGTTCCGGTGAGGATATCATCGAATTCGTATGGTTTTTCGCGTTCAATCACGCGGCGTTCCTGAACAGGAGCGGGCTCAGTTGCATTTTGTTGCGGCATGGGACGTTGTTGTACAGGAGGACGCTGGTTGTTGCGCTGATTGTTATTATTGTTGTTATTATTGTTATTGCTGTAATTGTTGTTGTCGCGTGGGCGAATGACACGGGGACGTTGAGGTTGTGCAGCCGGTTCGGGAGTGGTGGTTACCGGTTCTGTTTTTGTTGATTCGAATTTGCCGAATAATTCGGTAGGCAGTTCTACTTTTTCTGAAGGCAGATCTTCGATGGGGATAAAATCATCATCTGCATCCATATCCGAGAGGATTGAGCTTTCTTCGTCTACAACGGTTGGTTTCGGTTTGAGGATCGGTTTGCTGATAGGGCGTTTTTCCGTTTCCGGTTGAGCAGCCGGCTTTTCTTCCTGTACCGCTGGGGCTGTTACAGGTTTGTCTGCTGTAACCTCTGCAGGTTTGGTTTCTGCTTCCACTGCGTTTTTGCGGGGACGTCCCGGTTTCTTTTTCGGAGTGGCATAAGGGGTCACCTTTATCGATTCTGCCGGAGTGGCGCTCGTTTCAGTACTCATCTCTTTAGTTGCTTCCTTAGTCGGTTCTGTTGTCTTAGCTTGTGCTTTGGTTGCAGGTGCGTTGGCATCTGTCTTGGTCAGTTCACCATTTTTGGTAGAAGAGAAAACCTTGTCGGCGTTTTCCTTCTTTACTGTCACTCGAGAGCGTTTTTTCTTGTCTTCTTTACGTTCCTCTTTAAGTTTGTCAGCTGCTACTTTTTTAGTAGCTCCGGCTATAGCTTGTTCATCAAGGATTTTGTAGACAAGTTCTTCTTTCTTAAGTGAGTCTGTTTTTTTGATACCCAGTTCCTGGGCAATAGTTTGTAGTTCCGACAAATTTTTGTCGTTCAATTGGATAATGTTATACATACAGTATATGTGAGTTATTTAATATTTTAATTTTATTTGTTGAAATACGTACGGCCGAAGCTACGACGCAATGGCCGGAAGCTTAACAAACGCAACAGTTTTTATATGATGAATTTGGGATGTTTTGTTGAATCGGAAATCCGAGTTTCGTCTCCCGTTGGAGGATTATCGGAATGTTTCAACGCCGCAAAGATAATAAATAAATTTGGTTTTTATGATCGTTTACTCTTTTTTTCTTCATAAAAGTGTACCTTTGTTGCACAAAACATAACTATTATGACAGCAAACGAAGTCCATCTGATTTATTTCTCGCCTACCCACACCTCAAAACAAGTTGGAGAGGCAATTGTTCGTGGAACTGGAATAACAAATGTGATAAACACGAATTTAACACAACAGGCAGCTCAAGATTTAGTAATTACCGAATCTGCGTTAGCCATTATTGTCGTACCTGTATATGGAGGGCGTGTGGCTCCTTTGGCCATGGATCGTCTGGCAAGTGTACGTGGAAATAATACTCCGGCAGTTATCGTGGTGGTATATGGTAATCGCGCTTATGAAAAATCGTTGATGGAACTTGATTATTGGGCTATTCAACAGGGATTTAAGGTGATTGCCGGTGCAACCTTCATCGGAGAACATTCATATAGTACAGAGAAATATCCCGTAGCTGCCGGACGTCCTGATGAACGTGATCTTACTTTGGCAGCTGATTTTGGAAAGCAGATCTCGGATAAAATAGCATCTGCTGCCGAGCCGGAGAAGCTATATGCAGTGGATGTCCGTAAAATCCGGCGTCCGCGTCAGCCTTTCTTTCCGCTGTTCCGTTTTTTGCGAAAGGTGATTGCTTTGCGTAAGAGTGGTGTCCCACTTCCCCGTACTCCTTGGGTAGAAGACGAATCCTTGTGTACTCATTGTGGTGCATGTGCGAAGATGTGTCCCGTGAGTGCCATTATAAAAGGTGACGAGTTGAATACGGATGCCGAACGCTGCATTAAATGCTGTGCCTGTGTAAAGGGGTGTCCTCAGAAAGCAAGAGTATACGATACTCCGTTTGCCGTACTGCTGTCACAATGCTTTGTTAAGCAGAAAGATCCTTGTACATTGCTTTAAAAAGGTCGGAGCACTGACTTTTAATCTTAATTTCCTCATTTTCCGGTTGGGTGTATCAGTGCTCTTCATTAACATTGTTAACGCCCTCTTCCGGCCATTTTATTCTTAGATGCAAATAACAAGTCTTTTGCATTTAAAACACTTGTTATTTGCATCCAAAGAACAAACTTTAACTCTGTGTTAAAGCAAAGCTTTTACCGATAGGAATCTTGTACATTAAAAGCGCTGTGTTTTAGTTTTTTAAGTACGCTCTTTGCTTCTTTGTTTCACTGAATCCCTTTCAGACCAAAAGTCTGGATACTTGCTTTTTTGTCAACTACAAATCGGAGACTAACACTTCCTGCTATCTTCTTTTCGCCTTGTTTAGCGCCGCTATCAGATACCTTCCTTTTGCCCCTATGTCACTCCAGCAAGTGTTGGCAATCA
>ERZ791875.1413-NODE-1413-length-16061-cov-8.637199_pt1 | contig 16061 bp, 10 predicted proteins | sample MGYA00510278_ERZ791875 | MGnify/ENA primary metagenome ERZ791875 (study PRJEB30046, sample SAMN00792078) | human gut metagenome | study: EMG produced TPA metagenomics assembly of the A metagenome-wide association study of gut microbiota in type 2...
GGCAGGAGCGGCAGGCACAATAGACACGGCGGACGGGACAGGAGCGGGGGCATGCGGACGCAACGAAGGCCACGGACACGGCAGGCGCGGCGGTTCACGGAGAGCCGAAATAATTGCAACCGCTTTCCGGCGGCAATTATTTTATTCCGATTATTAATCGTATATTTGTTAAGACGAACCCCAAAACCGGACGGACATGCATCGCTACACCCTTTGGCTCCTATGCCTTTCGATCTGCTGCTGGAACTCTCGGGCTGCGTCAGGCAGCAATTCCCCTACCCGCGAGGGGGGGGGGATTTTTAACCTTTTACCGACGGCGCCCGAAGACGAGCTGTTCCGGCAGCTCGACTCGCTGGTAGCCAACAGGAGCGATGCGGTCAGCATCAAACGGCACCGAATAGACCGCTACCACGACGACCTGCGCAAAAGCCGCAGCCCGCAGGACAAATACACCGCCTGCCTGCACCTGTACGAGGAGTTCGACAAATTCCAGTTCGATTCGGCCCTGCGGTACAGCAACCGTATGGAAAAATGGGCCCGGCGGGCGGGCGACCCCGAAAAAATCAACGCCGCGAGGCTGGCCCGCAGCAAAACACTCATCTATCTGGGCATGTACAAAGCCGCGGGCGACCTGCTCGACGGCATCCGTGCGCGCGGCATACACGCCGCCCCGGCCGATTACTACGACAACTGCCAGCGGCTCTACCATGTGATGGCCCAGACCGCCATGCCGGGCGACCTGCAGGAGGAATACAAACGGCTGGACAAGCTGTACCGGGATTCCATCCTGACGACCGTGGGCCGGGAGCAGCTCCTGCACGTGCTGATGTCGCACTGGAAACGGGCGGACGAGCAGGGGGACATGCACGAAAGCATCGACGAACTGACCGGGGCCTTCCACCGCAAAGACATCAGCATCAACGACCGCGGAACCGTCGCCTACACGCTGGCAGACGCCTACAGACGGCTGGGAAACGCGGAACTGTACAGGTGCATGCTGGCATTGGCGGCCATATACGACCTGGCAACCCCCACGTTCGAATACAGTTCGCTGGCCCAGCTGTCGGGCGTCCTGTTCCGGGAAAACGACCTGGGCAGGGCCAACCGCTACATCACACGCACACTGGAGGACGCCACCGACTGCAACGCCGTGAACCGCATTCTGATCGCTTCGCGCATGGTGACCGAAATCAACCAAGCGTTCCAGCGCAAAATCGACCGCCACCAGCGGCAGCTGCTGACGCTGCTGGCAATCGTCACGGGAATCCTGCTGCTGCTGACGACAATCCTGCTGGTCGTCCTCCGGCAGAAAAGCCTTATCAAACAACTGCAGGAACAGCACGCGCAGGACAACGAGCGCCTGCGCGATTTCAACGCACGGCTCGGCTCGATAAACCGGCAGCAGGAGACGGCCGCCGGGGAGCTGCTGCGCGCCAACTACACCAAAGACAAATACCTGCGCCACTACATGCAGTTGAGCACGAGCTATATCGACAAGCTGGAGCGCTACCGCATACAACTCCACAAAACGGCGCTTTCGCACGGCATGGAACGCCTCCTGCGCGAGCTGCGCTCGGCAACGCCCATCGAGCAGGAGTACAAATCGTTCTTCAGCGAGTTCGACACGATTTTCCTTTCGATTTATCCCGACTTCGTGGAACGGGTGAACGCCCTGCTCCGGGAACCGGAGCAGCTCAAATCCCCGACCCTCAACACCGAGTTCCGGCTGCTGGCGGTAATCCGGCTGGGAATTTCGGGCAATGCCGAAATCGCACAATTCCTGCATATCTCCATAAATACGGTTTACACCTACCGCAACCGGCTGCGCAACGCCGCCCGGGATTCCGCGACGGACTTCGAGAAACAAATCATGGAGATTACCTGACGCCCGGAAACAGCCCCAAAACGGCCGGAAGGGTTCGTACGGAATTCATATAATCGCCCCTTATGATGCTTTTTAATGCTTTTAAAATCAACGTATTAGCATTAAAAAGCATTTATATTTTCTTTTGACGGCATTGCTTCACACTTTCCAAAAGCATACTTTTACAATTACCAAAACGACGTCCTTGCGGATATGCAAACGAAAGGCACCAAATAGGAAACACACATTATTTTCATTTAAACGTCATTCAATCTTCATTCAATTCCATTTTATCCGCTTTTAATTTGCAGGCGAATAAATGACCCCATATACCCTACGGCCCGAACCATACGATTGACGACCATTCGTTTCACCAAATATTAACCTTAAAACTTTTATCTATGAGAAAATCTCTCCTTTATCCGGCGTACCTGCTCCTCGGGGCATCGATGCTGCTCGCCGCATCGTGCGACATAGAGGACGTAGAGGCGGACGACGGTGCAATCGTATTCGAACTTTACGACACGCAGGGCACCCTCGTCGAGGGGCTCCAGAGCATGAAGTTCGGCACGACGACCGCCTACACCCTGAAGAGCGCATTCGTCACCTACACGGAAATCACCGCACCCACCGGATGGAAATGCAGCGTGATACCCAGCTCGCGGAGCTGTACGGTCACGGCCCCCGTGGCAGCCGACCTGGAGGCCAAACCCGGCGGGGAAATCACCGTCGCCATCCAGTCACAGGCAGGGCGCACCATGATTTACACGCTCGCCGTGGCTGCCCTCGAAGAGAACATCAAACTGACATTCGAGGGCGACGCGACAACCAAACGGCGGGTTTATTCGTTCGGAAAGAGCATTACCTATAATTTCGAATGCGAGAACACCGCCTCGCTCGAGGTGGAGGCCCCGGAAGGCTGGAAATACCAAGCCGACACGGACGCCGGCACGCTGACCGTGACCGCCCCCGAAAAAGGGACGGCCGACCCCGTCCTGACGGGCGACGTCAAAGTGACGCCGTTGAGCGTGCGCGGCACGGCCGGAGCCAGCTCGTCGATTCCCGTCGAGCTGTCGACCAGGATGCCGGTTATCTCGTTCGCGGAGCAGGCGTACAAATTCACCTTCGGGGAGCAGCGCGACATTGCCTGCACGATCAGCAACGTCGCCAAATGCGACATCACGGCCCCCAAAGGCTGGACGGTGGCGCTCGACATCGAAAACTCGCTGCTCAAAGTGACGGCGCCCGCCGCGGACACCGACTGCGACGGCACGGGAATCGTCGGGATGAACGCCACGTCCGACGAGGAGCTCACGGCGGAATTCACCCTGCCCATAGCCTGGAAAGGCATTTCGACAGCCGATGAATTCGTTGCCTTCGGCCAGGCCGTAACCGACGGAACGCCGCTCGACGACTACACCAACGACGGGCGAATCGTACTGGCCGGGGACATCGATTTGAGCGCATACGACCAAAATATCTTCGCGGGAAGCGCCCAGAAGCCGTTCTCCGGGACGTTCGACGGCCTGGGACACACAATCCGCGTGAACTTCACGGCCAAGCAGGCCGAAGTGGGCCTGTTCCATACGCTGGCGGCCGAAGCGGCCGTGCGGAACCTCGTACTGGAAGGCTCGCTTTCGTGGACGATGTCCGACGCACGCCCGATGCTCGGCACGCTGGCCGTCTACAACAACGGGGCCCCCGTCAGCGGCGTCACGACCAGAGTGGCAGTCAATTACGACAACACCGACGCGTCGACCAAAACCTACAGCTGGATAGGCGGACTCATCTGCTTCTCGAAAGGCGGCGTTTACACCGACTGCCGCAACGAGGGGACGTTCACGATGAACAGCGCCCGCTACATCGCCGTCGGCGGCCTGGTGGGACGCGGAGAGGATAAATCGGAAGGCAGCTTCACGAACTGCTCGAACACGGGCAACTTCGAACTGGCGTTCGGCGAGCTGGCCGTGGATTCGGGCCGAATCGGAGGCCTGGTCGGCATGGCCGAAACCGCCGAGTGGAGTTTCACGGACTGCACGAACGAAGGCGCCTTCAACATCGACCACGGCGGCACGAACAAACAGTTCCACTCGCTGGGCGGCATCCTGGGCAACGGATACGGCACGTTCACCAACTGCGTCAACAAGGGCCGGATGACGATGACAAACGCCCTGGCGGCCAACCGCCGCATGGGAGGCATCGTCGGATGCGTGGGCTCGGACAACGGAAAGGGCGCCATGTCGCTGACGATGAGCAACTGCCGCAACGAAGCGAACCTGTCGCTGACGACCAACTACATAGGCGGACTGGTCGGCATCGCCGAGAAACTCAAGGCGGGCCATATCGAGAACTGCACCAATACGGGCAACATCACCAACCCCAGCACGACATCGGCGGCGTCGCAGGCCGCAGGCATCATCGGATGCGCCTACGGCAACTGCACCATCCGCGGCTGTGTCAACCGGGGCGACATCACCGGACTGTTCAGGTACCGCGCGGCAGGCATCCTCTCGGCGGCCCGCAGCACCGGCAACCTGCTCGAAAGCTGCGAGAACCACGGCAACCTCAACGTCCCCACGCTCGAAGCCGCAACGACGGCCTTCCCGCTGGTGGCAGGCATCGTCGGCGTCGAACAGGATTATGTGACGACCATACGCACCTGCAAGAACACGGGCAGCATCACCGCCACCGTGAAGAGCGAGGCGTGCGCCAATCCGGTTTACATCTTCCAGAAGGCAATCGAAAGCGGCACCGCAGACAAGACCGACTGCGACCAGGCTTCGAAAGACGCCTCGGCAGGAACCGTAATGAACATCACGCTCAAACAGTAATCATCCATTCAGCATTCACCGTTATGAAAAAATATCGTTTTTTAACACTGATTCTCTGTCTGTTCTGTCTGGGAGGGGCCGCCACGGCCTCCCCGGGCGGAGCGGCGGCGCCGCAGGCCCGGCAGCAGTCGTCGAAACTGAAAGTCACGGGTAGCATCAAGGACGACAAGGGCGATCCCCTGATCGGCGTGACCATCGTCGTAAAGGGCACGGCCAAAGGCACCGTATCGAATTCGGACGGCAGCTATGCCATCGAAGTCCCCTATGCGGAAGCGACGCTGATGGTCTCCTACATCGGCTACGCCCCGCAGGAAATCGACGTCAACAACCGCACGAAAATCGACATCATGATGCTCGAGGACAGCAAGGCCCTCGAAGAGGTCGTGGTCGTCGGCTACAACGTGCAGAAGAAAGAGACCATCACCGGCTCGATTGCGACCATCACCACCAAAGACCTCAAGCAGTCGCCCACGGCCAACATCAACAATGCGCTGGCCGGGCGTATGCCGGGCCTGCTGGTCAACCAGTTCTCCGGCGGCGAGCCGGGCAACGACGCCGCGCAGCTCAACATCCGCGGCATCTCGACCTACGGCAAATCGGACGTCATCATGATCGTCGACGGCATCGAACGCGACATGAGCTACCTGGCGCCGGACGAAATCGAAACGTTCACCATCCTCAAGGACGCTTCGGCGACGGCGCCCTACGGTATCCGCGGCGCCAACGGCGTAATCATCGTCACGACCAAGCGCGGCCGCAAAGGCGAGAAACCGACCGTCGACTTCAAGGCTTCGGTCGGCGTGAGTGAGCCGATCCGCTACCCCGACTACCTGGGCTCGGCGGATTACGCGACGCTCTACAACGAAGCGATGCTCAACGACAACCCGGCGCTCGACCCCGGCTCGGCATCGCTCTTCTCGAAGGAAACAATCGCCAATTTCCGCCGCGCGCGGGGCGACAACTCCGACGGGCTGGGCTACGACTGGGATTACTTCGACTATGCGTTCAAGCCCTCCATCCTGCAGGATTACAGCCTCTCGGTACGCGGCGGAACCGACCGCGCCCGGTATTTCATTCTCGGCAGCTACTACAACCAGGGCGGCAACTACAGGCATTCGAACTCCGACAACGTCAACCACTTCATGCGCTACAACTTCCGCGCGAACGTCGACGTCGACGCCACCAAGCGGCTGAAGATTTCGGTCGACCTGGGCGCCCGCGTCACGGAGTACAACTACCCGGGGGCCACGGCCGCCAACATCATCTCGCTGGCCAACACGCAGCCGCCCTACCTGCCGATTATCCTGCCCAACAACCACAACGACGTCAACCAGGGCGATTTCGAGGAGAACGGAGGCTACCTGCTCTATGCGGACAACGACTACCGCTACAACATGCTCGGGCAGTTGAGCCGCACGGGCTCGAGCAAACGCACGCGCCGCTACCTGCAGGGGTCGTTCAAATTGAGCCACGACCTGGACTTCATCACCAAGGGTCTGAGCGTGGCCGCGCAGTTCTCGTACGACACCTACAACCAGCACACCATCAACAACAGCGTGCCGACGCACAGCACGGGCAACCTGACCTATCCGGGCTACTCGACCTGGATGCTGCCCGAGGAGTACAGCATCGACGAGTGGAAGAACAACGCCGACTACTGGATTAAGAACGGCACCTACGTCACGGCCAACCAGCGCACGACCGACGACGCCCAGAGCAACAGCATCAGCCACGGCTCGCCCGAGGGAACGTCGCGCTTCCAGGCCCGCCTGGACTACGCCCGCAAATTCGGCGACCACAACGTATCGGGCATGCTGCTCTTCTACCTGCAGAACAAGGTCATCAGCAACCAGGTACCCTACCGTTACATGGGATTCTCGGGGCGCGCCACGTACGACTACCGCAACAAATACCTCTTCGAGTTCAACATCGGCTACAACGGCTCGGAGAACTTCGCCCGCGGAAAACGCTACGGCGTATTCCCGGCGGGTTCCGTCGGATGGGTCGTTTCGCAGGAGAAATTCATGAAAAGCGTGTCGTGGATAGACCACCTCAAACTGCGCGCATCGTACGGACTGGTGGGCAACGACCAGCTGTCGGGCAACCGGTTCTCCTACCTGCAGTATTACAAATCCTCCGACGGCATGACCACCTATTTCGGGGAAACCGAAAACGGATACACGACCTACCTGATCGAGGGCGTATTCGCCAACCCGAACCTGACGTGGGAAAAGGCCCGCAAATTCAACTTCGGTATCGACGCCCAGTTCTTCCACCAGCAGTTGAGTTTCTCGCTGGATATTTTCCAGGAGCACCGCTACGACATCCTCACCTCGCTTTCGACGGACGATAAGGTCGGATTCCCTTACATCGTCGGACAGACCGCTCCGATTGTCAACTCGGGTATCGTGGACAACCACGGCGTGGAGTTCGAAATCGGCTGGGACGGACGTATCGGACAGCACTTCCGCTACTACATCCGCCCGAACTTCACCTTCGCGCGCAACAAAATCAAGTACTGCAACGAGATTTCATACGTCGACAACAACGGCCGCGACTGCCCGTGGCGCTACCAGACCGGCAAGCGCATCAACGAGAACTTCTGCTACATATTCGACCATTTCGTGGCGGACGACGCGGAGGCCGACCGCCTGAACGCCATGAACGGCGGCAGCGGATTCGCCATCTGGGGGCCCGTGCAGCCCGGCGACGTGGTATACAAAGACCTCAACGGCGACGGCGTGGTAAACAACTACGACCGGGCGGCCATCGGCAACCCCCGTACGCCCGAAATCCAGTTCGGCATTCCGCTGGGGCTTTCCTACAAGGGTTTCGACTTCAGCATGCTGTGGCAGGGTTCGACGCTCTGTTCGGTGCAGTTGAGCGGCCCGGCCGTGTGGGACTTCCCGCTCTACGACCAGTCGCGCATCGGCAAGGTGCGCCGCATGCACCTCAACCGATGGACGCCGGAAACGGCCGCCACGGCGAAATACCCCGCCCTGCACTACGGCATCCATAACAACAACAAACAGCAGTACTCGAGCCTGTTCCTCTACGACGCTTCGTACATCCGCCTGAAAAACGTCGAAATCGGCTATACGCTGCCCAAGTCGTGGACGGCGAAGGCCGGCATCCAGAACGTACGCGTCTACGTGCAGGGGCAGAACCTGCTCACGTTCGACAACCTGGGCGACGTGGACATGGATCCCGAAATCAAGAACGGCGACGGCAGCTGGTTCCCCGTGCAGCGCGTCGTCAACATCGGTATCAACATGACATTCTAACCAATACAAATACAAAACGACCATGAAAAACCGTATAAAATACCTCCTCCTCTGCTGCTCCGCCATGCTGCTGCTCTCGTGCGAGGACTACCTCGACAAGACCCCGCAGGGCGACAAGACGGATCAGGACATCTTCACCCGATTCAACGAAACCGAGGCCCTGATAAACCGGCTCTACTTCTACGCCCGGGCGGCCGACCAGCCGCTGGTGCACATCCGCTTCTTCAGCGACTCGGCGCTGACCGACGAGTGCGAAGGCTCGTCGGCCGAGAACGGCTGGTCGAACAAGTTCAACGACGGCGACTGGGAGCCCGGCTCGCAGCTTTACACCAGCTGCAACGCCACGACCAACTCGGGTGCCTGCCACACGTTCTGGCCCAAACTCTATGAGGACATCCGCTGCGCCAACGTCATCCTGGAGGGTATCGAGAAGTACAACACGCCCGACTCGGAAGCCCGTCCCGGCACCCTCGCACAGCGTATCGGCGAGGTGCTCTTCATCCGCGCCTACCTGCACTACTGCGTGCTGAAAAGCTACGGCGAATGCCCCTATGTCGACTACACGGTGAACCCCAGCGCCCTGCCGCCGTTCGAACGCGAGAACATCCATGCGATTGTCGAGAAGATTTGCCGCGACTGCGACGACGCCTACACCCGCGTACCGGCCCAGAACCTGATGAACGAATTCGGCCGCGTGGAAAAGGGAGCCTGCCTGGCGCTGAAGGCCATGGCTCGCTGGATAGCCGCCACACCGCTCTACAACGGTTCGACGCTCAAGGGCGACACCCGCAACTACGCCTCGGAATACCAGCAGTACGACCCCGCACGCTGGGATGCGGCGGCCGCAGCGGCAAAGGCCGTGATGGATTTCGAAACCGAAGGACAGAAGCGCTACGCGCTCTACCAGGGCTCGCCCAAAAGCGTGACGACCAACGCGGGCGGTGTGGACGAAAGCAACGGAATGGTTTACAGCCGTCTGTGGGAGCTCTTCAGCCGCACGATGAACGAGGCGAAGAAGGCCGAATGGATATTCTTCCACCTGCACTGCAAGACCGTGGGTTACCACAACGACATGTACCCGCCTTCGTCGCAGGGACAGGCCCGCGAGGTGCCCGTACAGGATCAGGTGGACGAATACGAGGTAATCGGCCCCGACGGCTACGGATACCCGATATACGCCCTCAAGCAGAACCACAAGGCGCTCTACGGCAGCCTGATTTCCGAACAGGACATGGAGAAGGCCTATGACGACGGCAACCCCTACGTCAACCGCGACCCGCGCTTCTACCGCGACATCACCTACCACGGAGCGATGTTCAAGGGAAAATGGATAAACACGGCGACGGGCGCCGATGCCATCAACGCCGCCAACTCGACCTCGACGGGCTACTTCACCCACAAGTTCTTCGACGGCTACTACACGAAGGGCATGTCGGGCAACTGGAACTTCGACGCTCCGCTGATTCGCCTGGCGACAATCTACCTGGTATACGCCGAGTCGGTAACCCGTTCGAAAGGCGCCACAGCCGAGGTCTACAACCTGATAAACGACCTGCGCGCACGTTCGTTCATGGCCCCCATGCCGCCTGCGGCACAGACCAACGCGGATTTGCTGCTCGACTACATCCTGCGCGAACGCCGCGTGGAGCTCTACCACGAAAAGAGCCGGTTCTTCTCCACGCGCTTCTATCTCGAGCCGACCAGCCCGGCCGAGCTGGCCAAAGACGCCCAGTGGAACTCGCTGCAGGGCCCCAACGACAAGAAAGCACAGGAGTATTTCGCCAAATACGGCGCCTACCCCAAGACGCAGCACCGCATCTGCGGCATGCGCCCGGTAGAGGATCCCGACGGTAAAATCTCCGTCGGAGGCAAGAAATACCGCATGGAGCGTTTCTGGAAAGAAGACCGCGTATTCCTCGAGAAGCACTACCTCTTCCCGATTCCGACCGAAGAGCTCCAGCGCGCCAACATCCCGCAGAATCCCAACTGGTAAACATTCAATCCGGGCCGGACGCCTTCCGGGGTATCCGGCCCGATAAAACCTGCAAAATGAAAAACAAATCGATATACGGACGACTCCTCCGCACACTCCGCACTGCGGCTGCGGCCCTGACGGCGGCAGCACTGATGACCTGCTGCTGGGAGGATGACAAAATGATAACAGAGCTGCCCAAACCCGACGACGACGGCGGACAGGGCACGACCGAAATCACCCCGGACGAAGGCATCACCCTCTACGGACTGGTGAGCGACGAAGAGGGCAACCCCATCGCAGGGGCGGTCGTGAGCGACGGATACAGCGTGGCAGCGACCGACAGCAAAGGCGTCTACCAAATCATACGCGACGCAAATGCCAAGCACGTATTCATCTCGGTGCCGTCGGGCTACGAAATTCCGAAACAGGCGAATTACGGCTCCTACCAGGGTGCCTATCAGGCGGCGAATTCCGTCACAGGCAGCAGTTCGAAGCCCTATCGCGCGGATTTCACGCTCACAAAACTCACCCAGAGCGACAAGCGGTTCCTGCTCTTCGGACTGGGCGACCCCCAGCCCGACAACAACGACCATATCCAGCGGTTCCGCACGGAAGCGGTGCCCGACATCAAGAAAATCGCCGCAAAGTACACGATTCCGATGGTCGGAATCGCCCTGGGCGATATCCTGGGCAAGGGCGACGCGCAGACATTCACCGCGATGAAACGGGCGTTCGGCGAAACGGGTGTCCCCTTCTTCACCACGATCGGCAACCACGACAAGAGCTCGGTCGACTACACGGGCGACACCTACCGCGACGTACTCGGGCCGCGCTGGTACTCGTTTAACCGCGGCGACGTGCATTTCGTGGCGATGGACAACATCATCTTCACGGGAACGGAGTACACCGGGGGCTTCACGGACGAACAGGTGGCATGGCTGGAAAAGGACTTGAGTTTCGTTCCCACGGACAAAATGGTGCTGCTCTACTACCACATTCCGCTGCGCGACAACACGGGCTACCTCAACCGCAAGAAAGTGCTCGACATGCTCTCCAAATACAAAAATCCCACGCTGATGTGCGCCCACACGCACTATTTCCAGCCCTATCACATGCGCTCGCACGCCATTTTCGAACGCATACACGGCGGCACGTGCGGTTATTTCTGGCGCTCGACATGCGGCGGCGACGGCACGCCCAACGGATTCATGGTTTACGAAATCGACGGCACGAACATCGTCGACACCTATTTCAAGGCGTCGCAGCGGGCCGACGACTACCAAATCAGGCTCTACCGCGGCGACGCGGAGTTCGCCGGGCCCTATGCCACCTACAAATACGACGTGGGGGCCGACGTGGTCGTGGCCAATGTCTTCGTGTCGGGCATGGACGGAACGACCTGGAAAGTGGAACTCTCGGAGGACGGCGGAAAGACGTGGAGCGCGATGGCGCAGTTCGCGCAGGGATACGGCGACCGCTGGATTCGCGGCTACCACATCGGCGTTAAGAAAAACCCGGTCGAAAGCGGCACCAGCCCCTGTTACCACCAGTACCAGTACAGCCTGAAAAACGCAGAGGCGGCCAACATCGTCGTCCGCGCCACCGACGGGTTCGGCAACACTTACACGCAAACCCGCTTCAACGAGAGCAACGACTACACCGAAGCGGAGGGGTATTGATCCGCTTATGGCCGGATAATCGGAAACGGGCTGCCGGATGGCGGCCCGTTTATTTAATTATCATAAGGGAAACGGCAAACAATAGCACTGCCAGGCAGGCCGCAAGCGGCGGCTATTCAAGAAAGACAACGGCCTGAAAAGGCGCTGCGGATGCACCCGGAGAACAAACGCGGCAGTGCCGGGTTCGGGGAAACCAATCCGGCGGGACACCGGCGCATGTCTTCGGAAAGGAGGCCGTCCGACAAGTCCGATTCCGACGATTCCACCCCTGCCGAAAATATCTCCGGCAGGGGTGATTTTCATTTTTGGAGGTTTGTCTGCGAGCCTCTTCCTTATTTTCGCTTGCAGGCCTCTTCCGCTTTCGCCCGCTGCTCCATTACCTCCCTGCGGGATTCGAACTTCTCGCGGCCCGAAAGCACCCGCTCCTCATAGCGCCGCTGCCGCTGGCTGCCGACCCAGCCGGGCGCAAGGACAATGGCCGTATAGCCGACGGCCTGCCCCAGGCAATAGCTGCCGGTCTGCATCCACAGGCGGCCCGCCATATCCCCAAGAGGCAGCATATGGAATTCCAGCCACGGTAAACAGGCGAACAGCAGCAGCAACGCGGCCGTACCCCGCCGCTCGCGGCGCGACCAGCCGATCCGGCGCCAAAACAGGAGGATAAACAGCAGGTTAATGGAGAGTATCCACGGAATGAGCTGGCCGGGAGTGAGCACGTCCACGTCGGGACGGAACAGGATTACGTAAAGCCCCGGCACTGCGGGAAGCAATACCTGCATGACACCCAGCAGGATTTCAGAACGTCCGGTTTTCATAGGCAGCAAAGGATTGACGCACCGCACGGCGGCGGCACTCTAAATGTAGTGAAAAATACCCGGCAATGCAAATTCTCCGCAGGATTTTCCGGAGATATTCGGCACCGGAGCGCCGGAAGAAATGGCGGCACAAGGAGGGCAAAGCAGAGGAAACGGGCGTCGAAGGAAGAAAGGCAGAAAGAGCGAGCGGGAGGAGCGGGAGAAAAAAGGGAACGCAAGAGCGGGAGAAAAAGAGAACGCAAGAGCAGGAGAAAAAGGGAACACAAGAGCAGGAGAAAAGGGAACGCAAAAGCGGGAGAAAAAGAGAACGCAAGAGCAGGAGAAAAAGGGAACACAAGAGCGGGAGAAAAAGGGAACGCAAGAGCGGGAGAAAAAGGGAACACAAGAGCGGGAAAAAAGGGAACACAAGAGCGGGAAAAAAGGGAACGCAAGAGCAGGAGAAAAGGGAACACAAGAGCGGGAAAAAAGGGAACGCAAGAGCGGGAGAAAAGGGAACGCAAGAGCGGGAGAAAAAGGCGGAAAAACAAAGTCCCGGCGATCGATTCGCCGGGACCTGCCTGTTGTCCTTCAGGTTTTCAAGTCACTGAATACCGGACATGTCCTGTGCACACGGAAAGGGATTTGGTGCGAACAGGTGTAAAATTTTCGTTCGGGACAGCGTATCGGGCGGCGCAGGAGCCTATCCCAACTTCATCACGTCGTCGATACCCAGCCCTTTATAAGTAGACTCGAGCTCCTCGCTGCGGTCGGAGATGACCAGCAGCTTGTCGCCCTGCTTGAGTTCCGTCTTGCCCTGCGGCACGAAATAGTCGCCGTCGCGGCAAACCATCATCACCAACGTGTTCTCCGGAAGGTTGATGTCCTTAAGCGTATGCCCGCTTTCGAGCATCGTTTCGTTGACCTCGACCTCGGTAAGCGCCGATTTCATATCCTGGTGCATGTCGACGCTGAAAGCCGACTCGCGCTCCTCGTAGGCCAGTCCCAACAGGTTGGCCATGCCGCTCACCGTGGTACCCTGCACCAGCAGCGAAATAATCGTGCCGAGGAAGACCACATTGAACAGCAGCCCGGCGTTCTCGACATTCGCCATCAGGGGATAGATGGCGAAGAGAATCGGCACCGCGCCGCGCAGTCCCACCCACGACACGTAGAGCCGCGCCTTGGTCGTGAACTTGCGGAACGGAAGCAGGCAGGCGAAGACCGTCAGGGGACGCGCCACGAGAATCATGAACGCCCCCACCAGACCGCCGAGCAGCAGCACTTCGGGCTGCAGCAGTTCGTCGCTATTGACGAAAAGTCCCAGCGTGAGGAACATCACAATCTGCATGAGCCAGGTGAAACCGTCGAAGAAAACCGTCAGCGACCGTTTCTGTTCGAGTTTATGGTTGCCGATAACCAGGCCCGAAAGGTAGACGGCCAGGTAGCCGTTGCCCTTAATCAGGTCGGTAAAGGCGAAAGAGAAGAAAATGAACGCCAGCAGGAGCACCGAATAGAGCGAATGGTTGGCCAACTTGATGCGGTTGATCGTCCACACGGCCAGCCGTCCGATCAGGTAACCCGACACGGCGCCGACGACCATCTGCACCACGAAGAACACCACGCTCATGCCCAGGCCGGTGCTGCCCGAGGTATTCGCCACGACGCTGATGAGCAGGATGGTCATCATGTAGGCCATCGGGTCGTTCGAGCCGCTCTCCAGCTCCAGTAGCGGCCGCAGGTTCTGTTTCAGCCCCTGTTTCTTGCTTCGCAGGATGGAGAAAACCGACGCCGAGTCGGTCGACGACATTGTGGAGGCCAGCAGCAGCGCCAGTGCGAAAGGCATCTCGACACCCAGCCACGGCGCAACCAGCCACACGAAACCGGCCAGCACGAACGCCGTCATGACCACCCCCGCCGTGGCCAGCACGACACCCGGGCCGATGATGGGTTTTATCTCCGAGAACTTCGTGTCCATACCTCCCGTGAAGAGGATGATGCACAAGGCGATCATGCCGACGAACTGGGTCATCTCGACCGAACGGAACGAGATAAAATTCAACCCGAACAACATGCCCACGCCCAGGAACAGCAACAGCGCGGGGGCCCCGAAACGGTATGCGACCTTACCGGCCATCACCGCCACGAAGAGCAGCAACGCACCTACCAATACTACATTTTCACCACTGATGTCTATCATTTTCTCCTGTCGGTTTTATACTTTTATCCTGTCCACTATTTTCAGCCGGGTCAACGGTTTGTATTCCAGTTCGGCATATTCGAACGCCTGCATGGCGGCGAAACGGTTGTCCGGCGTGCGGTACACCGCCACGGCTACGGCCGGAACCTGCGCGTGCTTCATGCCGAGCAGCTGCTCGACGGCACCCTCGTCCACGGACTGCATCACTTCGCTGCGGACGCCGCGGTCGAAATAGAGCTCCTCGTAGAGCAGGTAGCTGCGGTTCTCCTTGTGGAAAGGCACGCCGCCCGAACCGAAGGTCTGCGCCGCGGCCGCAATCATACCGGCGATGGCCAGGATTCCGCCGGTGAAGACCACGGCCGAACGGAGGTTGTTCGTAAGTTCGGCCCCATATATATTGTTCACTACAATCATCGCCGCTCCGACGACAAACAGCACGGCGGGAACCACCATCGATTTGCGACGCTTCACCACAACGCCGCCGGGCAAGGCGTACAACGCCTCGCAAATTTTATTCTTATCCATATCTTTTTCATTATTAAACGTTTGTATTCAGGGAAAAACCGGCAAAAATACAAAACGTCAAATAATGAGCCGGCGCAGGCGGTAGACATAGTAGTCTACGGCATGCAGACCGACGGACAGGTCAGAAGATTTGAATTCCGAGGTTACTTTCGCAATACCCCTTTCGCACCGGTCCGCCGCATAACGGTCGGCGGTTTGTCCGGCGCCGGTTCCGCAGCGTTGGAAAACGGGCACAACCGGGGCGGGAGACACTTCCCCCGGCACACGGGGCAGATTCAGGTCGGCATTGTATTCGCGCTCGCAGAGCCACTGCTCACCCGAGGCGCGATCGACCGAAAGCGTGACGGCGGCATGCCCGGCATCGCCCGTGACTTTCCCGCTGTTGCCCGTTTCGAACAACAGGCAACCCAACAGGCCCAACAGTATGATTGCAAGTTTACGCATGCCAGTTTCGATCGGCAACAAAGGTAAAAAAAATCCGGCAAATTTCACGCCCGGCCGGACAAAAAGGACTTATTGGGGGATAAAAATGTACGTAATCGTCCCCTGCTGCCGCGCAGGAGCCGAGTCGTCGATATTGAACCGCGACCTGCGGGCCGAATTCAGGGCCGATTCGCGCATGCACGCGTCGCCGCCTTCGGCCACGCGAGCGTTCGTGACCTCGCCGGCACGGTTGACCGTAATCTCGACGATTACCTCGCCGCCGCCCTCGCAGGTATAGGCGGGGATGCTCAAATGGCGCGACGTGCGCACGGGATTGGTCAGCGAAAACGACACCGTGACGCGCCCCTTGACCTTGCGGTCCTGATGCTCGGAATCCTCCCCGGCGCTGCCGCGTTCGCGGATGGCGCGCTCCTCGGCCAGCCCCTGCTCGTAGGCTTCGCGGTTGGCGCGCATGCGCCGCTCGGCCTC
>ERZ791875.1438-NODE-1438-length-15806-cov-7.570821_pt1 | contig 15806 bp, 12 predicted proteins | sample MGYA00510278_ERZ791875 | MGnify/ENA primary metagenome ERZ791875 (study PRJEB30046, sample SAMN00792078) | human gut metagenome | study: EMG produced TPA metagenomics assembly of the A metagenome-wide association study of gut microbiota in type 2...
GGCCCTGGAGGTCGCCGCGGAAAACTGCCGCACGCTCGGCGCACGCGTCGACCTGCGGCGCGCCGATGCGCTGCACGACCTTGGCGAAGTCTTCCCGGGGCCGTTCGACGTAATCGTCTCGAATCCTCCCTACGTGCCGCAGGGCGACCGGGCCTCGATGCACGTCAACGTCCGGGAATACGAACCCGGCCAGGCGCTGTTCGTCCCCGACGACGACCCGCTGTGCTTCTACCGCGCCATCGCCCGCGCCGGACGGCGGATGCTCCGCCCCGCAGGCCGCCTCTATTTCGAGATTTACGAACACGCCGCCGACGCCATGCGCCGCATGCTCTGCGAAGAGGGATATGCGGACACCGAAGTCCGCTGCGACATCAACGAAAAACCCCGCATGGTATGCAGCCGGCTGAAATAAGGAAAAAACGCACGAAGACGCCCGACGAGGCGCTCGCGGCCCTCATGCGGCTCTGCGCCCGCGCCGAGAAATCGGAGGAGGACGCCCGGCGGCTGATGCGCGGCTGGGGCCTTGCGGAGCGTGACGGCGAAGCCGTGCTGGCGAAACTCGTGCACGACCGCTTCATCGACGACAGCCGCTACGCCGGGGCGTTCGTCCGCGAGAAACTGCGCTTGAGCGGCTGGGGCGAATACAAAATCCGCGCGGCCCTGCAACGCAAGCGCATCGCCGGGGAGCTTATCGACGCCGCGCTTGCCGAAGCCAACCGCTCCGGCATGGACGACCGCCTGCGGCAGCAACTGGAGCGCAAGGCGCGGACGACGAAATATGAAACACGATACGAACTGAAAACCAAATTGATACGTTACGGGCTTTCGCTCGGCTACGATTACGAAGCGGTGCTCGGCGCCGCAGCAGCGCTCGTAACGGACACGGAGAGATGCGACGAATTCTGATACTACTGATACTGAATACGATATGCTCCGGGGTACAGGGCCAGCGGCTCGATCCCGGAGATTACATATACCCGGTACGCGACGTGGCGGGGCTCTACTCGGCCAACTTCGGCGAGATGCGCCCGGGACACTTCCACGCGGGCATCGACATCAAAACCGACGGCGCCGAGGGCAAACCCCTCGTCGCGGCGGCCGACGGCTACGTATCGCGCATAACGGTGGGCACGTACGGTTACGGACGCGCCGTTTACCTCACGCTGCGCAACGGCACGACCGCCGTATACGGCCACCTGCAGCGTTTCCGCAGCGACATCGAGCAGCACGTGCGCGAGGAGCGCCACCGCCGCCGCTCGAACAGCGTCGACCTCAGGTTCGGGCCCGGCACCTGGCCCGTGAAGCAGGGCGACACCGTGGGATTCTCGGGCAACAGCGGTTCGTCGATGGGCCCACACCTCCACTACGAACTGCGCGACACCCCGACGCAGCGGCTCTACAATATCGTGAGCGAGGGCGTCATCCGCCCCGACGACGACCTGCCGCCGCGCATCCTGCGCATCCACTACATCGAAATCGACACCCTGCGGGGCGTCCCCGTACACAGCCGCCCGGAGAGCTACGCCGTCGTCCGCAGCGCCGAAGGACGCTACCGCCTCACCCGTGAGGAGCCGGTCGGCACGGGCCGCAAAGGCTACTTCGTCGTCGAGGCCAGCGACCGCCGCAACGGCGTCAACAATACGTTCGGCCTGTGGAGCCTCCGGGCCTCGATCGACGGGGAACCCTACTTCGAATACCGCATGGACGGCTTTACGCACGACCTTTCGCGCTGCTGCGACGCCGTGAGCTACTACCCGCTGCAGCTCACCTCGCGCAACGAAGTGATTCGCGCGGCGCAGCTGGCCGAAGCCCCGGACTGCTTCTACCCCCTGATGGCCGACCGCGGCCTGGTGCGCACCGCCGCAGGCGAGCGCCGCCGCATCCGAATCGAAGCCCGGGACGACTGCGGCAACCGCTCGTGCCTCGAATTCGACATCCTCGGCCGCGGGGAGAGTTTCCGCGCCGAGGCCGACACCACGGCCACGACACTCGCCCCGGACAGGACGACCGTTGTACGAATCGGCCGCGAAGTCACGGCGCGCATCCCCGCCGGTGCCCTCTACGAACCGATCTTCTGCCATCCGGAGCACTGCGAGGCCCCGCTGTCCGACTCGATTGCGGCAATCCTGTCGCCCGGCTACCGCATCCTTCCCGTCACCACGCCGCTGCGCCGCGCCATGACGGTTTCCATCCGTGCTTTCGTCCCCGCAAAACTGCAGTCCCGCACCGTACTCGCAGCCCGCACGGCCAAAGGCCGCATCACCTGCATCGGGGGCAAGTACGCCGACGGAGCCGTGACAGCCACTACGCGCACCACCGGCGTTCTGTTCGTCGCCGCCGACACCCTGCCGCCGCGCATACGCCCCCTGTTCACCACAGGCGAAGATTTGTCGCGCGCGCAGTCGCTCCGCTTCCGTGTCGGCGACAACTTCTCGGGCATCGCCTCCTGCACGCTGCTCATCGACGGCAAGTGGGTTCCCTGCGACCGCTTCCCGATGCAGGGGACGCTCGTACATGCGTTCGAAACACCCGCCGCACGCAGGCGTCACAGCGTGCAGCTCACCCTGACCGACGCATGCGGCAATACGGCGCGCTGGGAAGGAACATTTTACAGGTAACACATCGTTTTCCGGAAAATTTTTTTATATTTGCACACATCCCAACTGTGAAACACAATGACAGATAGCAATCCCGACATACGTAAGCCGCTGATCCTTATTGCGGAGGACGTAGAAAGCAACTACAAGTTGCTGGAAATAATTTTGAAAAAGGAGTACGATCTGCTGTGGGCCAAGAACGGCAGGGAGGCCGTAGACTATGCATTGGAGCGTCACCCCGATGCCGTGTTGATGGACATCAAGATGCCCGTGATGGACGGCATCGAGGCGCTCAAGGAGATCAGGCGCCACACCTCCGAGCTGCCCGTCATCATGCAGACCGCCTACGCATTCGACACCGACCGCCGCATCGCCGAGGAGGCCGGATGCAACGGTTTCATTACCAAGCCCGTCATGCCGCGGGAACTGAAAATGTACCTGGACAAGAGCCTCAACAAGATATAAAGGTTCCAACCGAATTTGCGACAGAACGAGCCGGGCAGCTTGTCCGGCCCGTTTTTTTTGACTACTTTAGCAGCACTTTTGCGTCACTGCCCCATGCTTTGCGTCCGACACCTGCTCCTGGTATGCTGTGCCCTGTTGGGTGCGGTGTCGCCTGCCGTTGCCGTTCCGCAGTCGGTAAAAGACAGCCTCCAGCACGCACTGGCCCACACGGAAGACCCGGCAACCAGAATCCAGCTGCTGCTCAACCTCAAGGACCTGAACGAGGAAACCAACCTCAACCTCCCCTATTCGATCCGGCTCTTCCGCGAAGCCGCCGCCGTCGGCGACACGTACGCCATGTCCATAGCGGTCATCCCGATTTTGAGCCGGTACTCGACCTATGTCGAAAAGGAGGACTCGTTGAAATATTACGTCGCCAAACTGCGGGAGCTCACGCCCGGAACCCCCGAAGAGGGAGCCGCCGCCTATGCCGAGATGAATATCGGCTTCGGCCGCCTGCGCCACGAATACGGACTCGAGAAAGACCTTGCGCTGGCACACGAGGTGATAAACTGGAGCCACGAACGGGCCAGGGAGCCGGAAACCATCTATGAACGGGCAAAGAGGCTCCTGCTGCACGGCTACGCCAACCTCACGCTCTGCTATTACGAGCAGGGGAACACGCGGCCTTTCATTCCCCAGACCGACATGTGGCGCGAAGCCTACGACCTGACTTCGCAGATGCCCAACCTCAACATCCGCAGGTGCTTCGCCAGCATCATCTATTTCGCCTTGAGCGGCGCCTACAACCAGGCCTACCGCTACGACGACCAGGTGAAGCTGACCAACGGGCACATCGCGATGCTCGATAAATACTACGCCGCCGACCGCACCCTGGGCCGCCGTCCCTACCTCTATTCCGACAACAGCTACGTGCGTCCCTACCAGCAGTTGCTGCGCTGTGCGCTCAACATCGGGCGCAACGACTACGCGGAAACCTATTTCGAGGAGTTCCGCCGGCGCATGCTCTCCGCCCGGGGCGAAAACCTGCTGCGCAACAAAAGTTACCTCTACGAGCTGGGATACCTCTGGAAAGCCAACATCGACCAATACGAGCAGAGCATCCTCTACTCCGATTCGCTGATCAGCCTCACCGAGCAGGGCAAGGGTTATTTCCGCATGCAGCCCGCCAAAATCTATCAGGCCTACCGCGACCGCAGCGTCATTCTCTCCCGCGCGAAGCATTACGACGAGGCGTTCGAAGCGTTCGAACGCACGATGGAGGTACAGGATTCGATCCTCTCCGCCGAACGGAACGAGCGCCTCGAAACGATCCGCCGGAGGCACGACATGGACAAACGCAAACTGGCCGAAACGCGCGCCGTAATCCGCAACCGCGCCGCCGCCAGCTTCTCGTTCGTGGTCATCGTCCTGCTGATGCTCGGCACGGGCATCTACCTCCTGCGGTCGCTGCTGCACAACCGGCGGCTGAAATCGGACATCCTCCGCCAGAGCCGCAAGGCGCAGGAGAGCGAGCACATGAAATCGACGTTCGTCAACACCATCTGCCGGGGCATCGGCCCGCCGTTCAACGCCCTCGACGCCGCCGCCTACCGGCTGATGCTGGCCGACGCGGACTCCCCGGAACGCACAGCCAGCCTCGCCTCCGTCCGCGAAAACACCGAAATGCTGCTGTCGACGCTCGACAACATGCTCGAAGCGGCCAACCTCGACAGCCTGACCGGCAGCCTGCAGACCGAACCGATTGACATCGACGGAGTGTGCCGCGCGGAACTGCTCGCCGTATCGCGGCTGCCGCACTCCCCGCAGGTCACCTACTCGATCGAAACCCCGGGCACGGGATGCATCGTGCATACCCACGTCAAATACTTCGCGTTCGTCGTGCGCGCACTGCTCGACAACGCCCGCAAATTCACGCAGCAGGGCCGCATCACGCTCCGCTACGAGCTGGACGCGCCGCACGGCCGGCTGTGCGTATCGGTGACCGACACGGGCTGCGGCATCCCGTCCGGGCGGCGCGAGGAGATATTCCGGTCGTTCACCGACAATTCCACGGCGTCGCCCGGATTGAGCCTCGCGCTGTGCAGGCTGATTGCCGGACACCTCTCGGGCAGCATCCGCCTCGACGAAAGCTACACGAAAGGCACCCGTTTCATCTTCACGATTCCCGTCAAGCCATGAGCACACGCCGCCTGTTCCTGACCCTGCTGCCGCTCCTGCCGCTCCTCGTCCTGCCCGGCAGGGGCACGCCGCAGCCATTGTTGCCCCAACACTACGAAGAGTACGGCAACAACACCGGCATGCGCCTCTACCTGCCCACGGAATTCCTGCCCTCGCTGCTCGAAGACCGGCTGCACTTCGCCCGCATGCGCCAATACGACGACGGCTACCGCAGGGCGGCCGGACAGGGCCTTTACGAGCAGGCGCTGGCTTACACCGACTCGCTGATCCGCACCTCGGAGCGCCACCCCATGCCGGGCGTGCGCTTCACGGAGTGCTATAAGAACCGGGCCCTCATGTTCCGGCGCCTGAACCGCAACGCCGACGCCTGCGCCGCCTACGCCCGGGCCGTAAAAGTCCAGGACTCGCTGATGCGGCTCGAACAGAGCGAGGTCATCCGGGAAATGCAGGCCTCCTACGAACTGGACAGGCTGGCGCTGGACAACGCCCTGCTCCGGGCGACGCACCACAAGACGGCGCTGATAGCCGCCGCCCTGCTCCTGCTGGTGCTCGCAGCCGTCGTCGGAGCCATTTACATCGGCAACCGCCGTACCCGGCAGCTGCGCCGCAAATTGCTTCTGGAAACGAAACACGCCTACGAGAGCGAACTCAAAAAGGTGTCGTTCATCAACTCCATCTGCCACGAAGTCCGCACGCCGCTCAACTGCATTTCAGGCTTCTCCGAACTGCTCACTGCGGAAGAAACCACACCGGAGGCACACGCCCAGTACTGCGAAATCATCCAAGAGAACCGCCGCCAGCTGCGTTACCTTTTCGACGACATGCTCGAAGTCGCATTCCTCGAAAATCTGGACGAACCGCTACCGCGCAGCCGTGAGGAGCTCTGCGACCTGTGCCGGAGGCAGCTGCGCATCCTGAAAGTGAAATACCCCAAACCGAGCATCGTTTACAAGGGCCTTATCCCCTACTCCGAAATCGATTTACACACCAACGGGAAATACCTCTCGATGCTTATTGCCGTGCTGCTCGGCAACGCCTATAAATTCACGCAGAAAGGCACCGTGTGCCTCGAATGCGGCCATGTGGACGACGAGCGCGTATTCATCGCCGTGTCGGACACCGGCTGCGGCATTCCGCCCGAAAAACACGCCTACGTCTTCGAGCGCTTCACGAAAATCGACCCGTTCAGCCAGGGCAACGGACTGGGGCTCTACCTCTGCCGGCTAATCGCACGCCACCTGGAAGGCGAAATCCGCATCGACCCCGCCTACACGGGAGGCACGCGCATCGTCGCGACGTTTCCGCGCCGGTAGCCGCCCCCATCCCCACGCCCCTTACCGGACAGCAGCCGGAGGTATTCCGCCCACCACATCCCGCCCGGCGCCTAAGCCCGACATCCCGCCCGGTGCACCGCACCGTCCGCCCCCTGACATGCGGCTACAAATATTCGGCTCCGGACATGCGCCATCCGCATCCCGACATCCGCGCCGCGCCGGCCGCTCCCGGACACACTTTCCCGAACATCCGCACCCGCTTTATCAGAAATGAAAAGCCGTTTATCAATATGCGTTACCGCCCGAAGCCCGTGCCGGCTTACCTTTGTTAGGTAAAATAACCTGAACGACCATGAAAACCAATCTCGTTGCAATCAGAAGCCTGCTGCTTCTCACCCTGGCGTCGTATTGCCTCGCGGGCCGTGCGGCGGCACCCCAGAAACGCGAAATGCGGTTCGGGAAACTCCGAAAGGAATTCGCCGACCCCGGCAGGGAGTTCCGCCCGGCCCCCCTGTGGGTGTGGAACACCCGGGTGACACGCGCCGACATCGACCGCATGCTGGGCGACTTCAGGGAGCAGGGATTCGGGGGAGCTTTCGTCCACCCGCGCCCGGGCCTGGTCACGGAGTACCTCTCCGACGAATGGTTCGACCTTTATAAATACAGCGTCGAAAAGGGCCGGGAACTGGGGCTCGACATCTGGATTTACGACGAAAACTCCTACCCGAGCGGCTTCGCGGGCGGCCATGTCCCGGCCGAGATGCCCGAATCGTACAACCAGGGACAGGGCCTCAACCCCACCCGGGCCGACATGCTGCCCGACGACGCACGCAAGTATTTCCTCTGCCTGAAAAAGGAGGGGGACACGTTTGCCGACATCACGGACAGCCTCGCCCGCTACAAAGGGATCCCGGGCGAATACTACCTCTATGAAAAGACCTGCTACGGCCGGTCGGGGTGGCACGGAGGCTACTCCTACGTCGACCTGCTGGTGAAAGGCGTCACCGAGAAATTCCTCGACATCACCATGTCGGGCTATGAAAAGACATTCGGCAAACAGTTGGGGCCGGTCATCAAAGGCATCTTCTCCGACGAGCCGTGCATCCCCAGTTCGGGCGGCGTGCGCTGGACGCCCGACCTGTTCGATGTCTTCCGGGCAACGTGGGGCTACGACCTGAAAAACGTGCTGCCGCTGCTGACCGAGCAAACCGGCGACTGGAAACGCGTGCGCCACAACTACACCCAAACGCTCACGCAGCTTTTCATCGACCGCTGGGCCAAACCCATGTCGGCCTACTGCGACAGCAAAAACATGTTCTGGACGGGCCACTACTGGGAACACGACTGGCCGAGCATGTACCAGGGCGGCGACAACATGGCCATGTACGCATGGCACCAGATGCCCGCCATCGACATGCTCTTCAACCAGTTCAACGACACCGCCCCGCAGGCGCAGTTCGGCAACGTGCGCGCCGTCAAGGAGCTGCGCAGCGCCGCCAACCAGATGGGATACGTCCGCACGTTGAGCGAAACCTACGGCGGCGGAGGCTGGGACGAAACGTTCCGGGACTTCAAGCGGCTGGGCGACTGGGAGTACGCACTGGGCGTGAACTTCATGAACCAGCACCTCGCGCACATGACCATCGTCGGGGCCCGCAAATACGACTATCCCCCGGTCTTCACGCGCCTGTCGCCGTGGTGGAGCGACTACAAGGCGCTGAACGACTATTTCGCCCGCCTGTCGCTCGTGTTGAGCCAGGGCGAGCAGCGCAACGACATCCTCATCCTGGAACCCACGACGACGATCTGGCTTTACTACTCCCACGTGGCGAACCATCCCCGGGTCATGGAAATCGGCAACAGCTTCCAGCACTTCGTCACCACGCTCGAAAAGGCGCAGGCGGAATACGACCTCGGCTCGGAAAACATCATCAAAGACCACGGCTCGGTGAAATCCGGACGCCTGGCCGTCGGCAAACGCGCCTATAAAAAAGTCGTGCTGCCGCCCATGACCGAGAACCTCGACGCACGGACGTTCGAGCTGCTCGGGAAGTTCGTCGCCGCGGGCGGCGAGCTCATCCTCTTCGCGGAGCCGACACTCGTCGACGGCGAGCCGAGCGCCGAACTGGCGGAGTTCCTGCGCCGCAACGCATCCCGCATACGGCATTATGCGGCGCTGGACGGCAAGGCTGTCGCCGAATCGTTCCGCAGCGACGGGATACGCTTCAGCGAGGTCGCGGGCAGCGACCTCTACCACCAGCGGCGCAGTTACGACGACGGCGAACTGCTGTTTCTGGTGAACTCGTCGCTGACCGACGCCGCAACGGGCCGCGTCGCCCTCCGGGGCCGGGAACTCGTCGAGGCGGACGCCCTGACGGGCCGGCTTCACGCCCGCCCGCACACCGCCGACGGACAATACGTCGAAGCGCAGTTCGACCTGCCGCCCGCCGGAAGCATGGTGTTGTTCGCACCCGCTTCGCGCACAGCCGGATACGCCCCCAAGGCCCCGGCGGCCGACGGCGCAATCGTAAAGGCCGCAACTCCGTTGACAGTGGCCCGGATGCGGGACAACGTGCTCAACATCGATTTCTGCGACCTTACGATCGACGGGCAGCCCGAACGCAACCTCTACACGTTCGCGGCATGCAACAAGCTGTTCGGCCATTACGGAACGGGCAATCCGTGGGATTCGGCCATTCAGTACCGCCAGTCCATCGTCGAACGCGACACCCTGGAAACGGGCGACATACGGGTGCTCTACCACTTCGTCGTCGCGGACGACATCGACTCCCGCGGCATGAAAGTGGTCGCCGAACAGCCCGACGTCTGGAACGTGAAAATCAACGGCACCCCCGTGCAGGCCGACGCATCGGAAACGCTTCTCGACAGCCGTTTCGGGGTCTACCCCGCCGACGGGCTCGTACGCCGGGGCGCCAACACCGTCGAGTTGAGCGTCAGCCCCATGAGCATCTACGCCGAAATCGCCCCCGTGTACCTGTTCGGCGACTTCGCACTCGAATCGGCCGGAGCGGGATGGATTGTCCGCGCCCCCGCCGCACGGCTGGAGCCCGGAAGCTGGAAACGGCAGGGACTGCCCTTCTACGCCTGGGACGTGGCTTACGGCAAAGAGTACGACATCGACGACCCGGCGGCCGGCTACGCCCTGCGCCTCGGGGCCTGGGAGGGCACCGTCGCACAGGTTTACGTAAACGACAAAAAGGCGGGAATCGTCGCCTGGGAACCCTACGCCTTCGACCTGACGCCCTACCTGCGCAAAGGGCGCAACCGGATCGAAGTCCGCGTCGTGGGCAGCCTGAAAAACCTGTTCGGCCCCCACTACAGCGGCGATCGGGGCATTGCCGGCCCGTGGCACTGGAACAACGTATCCCGACAGCTGCCCGGCAGCGACTACGACCAGCGGGATTACGGTTTGATGGAAGACTTCGAGGTCGTCATTTCGAAATAACGCATTGCAGCATATGAAAATAGGATTACTCGCCGTAGGACTGAACACCTACTGGCACCAGTTCGGCGGACTGCTCGAACGGCTCGACGGCTACCGCAACGCCGTAAAGGAAAAAATGGAGGCCCGCGGGGGCGGCATCGTCGTCGATGCGGGCATGGTGGACGACGTGGACAAGGCGCACGCGGCCGCAGCGCTCTTCAGGCGCGAGGAGGCGGAGGTGCTCTTCATCTTCATCTCTACCTACGCGCTTTCCGCGACAATCGTACCTTTCGTCAACCTCCGGATTCCCGTCGTGCTGCTCAACCTGCAGCCCGCCCCGGCCATCGATTACGCCCGGCTGAACGGCATGTCCGACCGCGGGGAGATGACGGGCGAATGGCTGGCCAACTGCCAGGCCTGCTCGCTGCCCGAGTTCTGCTCGGTGCTCAACCGCGCCGGCACGAAGTACGACGTGGTGACGGGCTACCTGGACGATGCCGAGGCGTGGAAGGAGATTTACGAATGGCTCGACGCAGCGAAAGTCGCGCACGGCATGCGCCGCAACCGCATGGGACTGCTGGGCAATTACTACGGCGGTATGGTCGACGTCTACTCCGATTTGACGCTCCAGAGCACGGTTTTCGGCACCCATGCCGAAATCGTGGAGATGTGCGAACTGCATGCGCTCCGCAATTCGGTGACGCAGGCGGAGGCCGATGCGAGAATTGCCCAATTCGGCCGGGCATTCGTCATCGACCCGGGCTGCACGCCGCAGGAGTTGGAACGCGCGGCCCGCACCTCGGTGGCGCTGGACAAGCTCGTCGAAACGCACCGGCTGGGTTCGCTGGCCTACTATTACGCCGGGGCCGCAGGCAACGAATACGAGAACATCGTCACCTCGGTCATCGCGGGCAACACCCTGCTGACGGGGCGCGACATCCCCGTCGCGGGCGAGTACGAGGTGAAGAACGTCCAGGCGATGAAGATCATGGCGCTGCTGGGCGCCGGAGGCTGTTTTTCGGAGTTCTACGGCATGGATTTCACGGACGACGTCGTCCTGCTGGGACACGACGGCCCGGCGCATTTCCTGCTCGGCGAGCAGAAAGCCCGGCTGGTGCCGCTGCCCGTCTACCACGGCAAGCCCGGCAAAGGACTCTCGATACAGATGTCCGTCAAACACGGCCCGGTAACGCTCCTGTCGGTCGTCGAGGGCAGCGGCGGGATTTCGTTCCTGCTGGCCGAGGGCGAATCGGTGCCGGGGCCCGTGCTGAACATCGGCAACATCAACAGCCGTTACAAATTCCCGATTCCGGCCCGGGAGTTCCTCAACGGCTGGAGCAAGGCGGGGCCGTCCCACCACTGCGCAATCGGCGTCGGCCATGTCGCGGGGGCCATCCGCCGGTACGCCGCGATGCTCGGCATCCCGGTGACGGTCGTCTGTTGAGAAAAGACTGCGACGAAGATTATTTACCGAGCGGCTCCCGCTCCCGGCGGTATTGCTGGGGCGGGACGCCCTCTTTTTTGCGGAAGAACGTGGAGAAATGGCCCGCATTCTCGAAACGGAGCCGGTAAGCAATTTCCGCCACGGTCAGGCCGGTCGTGTCGAGCAGCTCTTTGGCCCGCAGGTAGCGGATTTGCGCGAGGTACTGCGCCGGCGATACGCCGACATACTGTTTGAACATCTTGCGGAACCACGAGTAGCTGACCGACAGGCGTTCGGCGATACCCTGCGGCGTGAGATCGGCCTCGACCTCGCGCTTCATAATGGCCCGCGCCTCGTCGATTTTACGGATGGCGAACGAATCGCTGAACAGAAGGTTACGCTGCTTGTAATAGACCAGCCCCAGCAGGAACTGCACGATACCGGCCGCCACCTGCTGGTAGGCGGCCTGCTCTTTGAGGGCATATTCCGCAATTTCCTCGTACTGCCCGATAATCGACTGGCTGAACCCGAGGGTGAAGAGCGGACTGCGCGGCGAAAAAAAGCCGTTGGCCACCTGCGCGTCGATGCCGCCGCCCCGGAAGCCGACCCAGTATTCGAACCACCCCGTGGCCTTGTCCGGCTCGTAGGTATGCCACTCGTTGGGAAAAAGCAGCATCATCGTTCCGGCTTTGACGCGCTGCCGCTTGCAGGAGCGCGACTCGAACCACCCCTCGCCTTTGGAGATGTAGATAAGCTGGTACTCTTTCAGGACACGCCCGCTGCGCGGATCGAAGAGGTGCGATTCGGGATGCTGCGCCTGCGGGTAGGAGCTGTGGGGCGGAATCATCTGGTAGCCTACCGTCGTGACGACCAGCCCCCACGCCTCGTCGCTGCGGCTGATGTTGAAGTATTTTATGTTGCAGCCCGCTGCCGTTTCCATATCCGCACGGTTAGATTCGTTTCAAAATTACGAAAAAGTTCGCAGGCCTCCAAACAAAAAACGGCGCGCCGCGCCACAAGGGGAAACGACGCCCCGGAACGGACGCGCAGCCGGAAAAAATGCGACCGGGCCCGTGCGGCATAAGGAGAGTGCAACGGGGAAAATCAGGGCGCGGCGGGCATGGCCGGGAAAAGCCATACGGCCCGGGAAACGTGAACGTGCAAGCGGGAAAACGTAAAAACCCACTCCGGAAGAAATCCAAAGCACACTCCGGAAACCCCAAAAGCACACTCCGGCAAAACGAGCGCGCGCACTCCGTGATAACGGAAATGCGGCCGGGGCACAGGGGCCCGGCCGCATCCTTTTGCGTGATTCCGGCGCGGTTCGAACGCGCGACCCGCAGCTTAGAAGGCTGCTGCTCTATCCAACTGAGCTACGGAACCATCGGCAAATACGCCGCACAGCGCACGATTTGCGCGGCAAAGATAGGAAAAGTTTTTCACAACAGCCCCCGGCAGAGCAAAAAATCTCACATCCCGCACGGCGTAAACATGCCGTCAATGCGGAAACGGCGGATTGACCGCACGTCCGTGAATACCCCGCAAAAACCACGGTTCCCCGTACCGGAGTGGCACCCGCGGCACAACAGGCACCCCCTGTGAAAACGGCAGGCGACACCGCCGGCAGCAACAGCAACGGGAACGTCAGCAACGGGAAACGGCAGGAGATGGACGGCACACGGGCGGCAAAAGGTTGGCAAGCGGCGGGAAGCAGGCGGCTGCAAGCGAAACCGGCAGTGCCAGCGCCGGCACACCGGACGAGCCGCCGCAAGGCCCCGGCAATGCGTCCCAACCTGCCGGAAATCAGCCTTTCGCAGCTATTTTTCCGCGAATTATTTTGCCGGGCGGAATATTTTGCCTACATTTGCAGGCTTAAAAGCCCAAAGTGGGTGAGCGTTTTTTATTAATTACACAAAATTTTATAGCAAATGGCTGTTAAAATTCGTCTGGCACGCCACGGTAAGAAAGGCTACGCTTTCTACCACATCGTTGCCGCAGATAGCAGAGCGCCACGTGATGGTAAATTCATCGAAAAGTTGGGTACCTACAACCCCAACACGAATCCTGCTACGATCGACCTGAACTTCGAGCAAGCACTGGGTTGGTTACAGAAAGGCGCACAACCTACGGATACTTGTCGGGCTATCCTCTCGTACAAGGGCGTATTATACAAGAAGCACCTGCTGGGCGGTGTCGCCAAGGGCGCATTCTCGGAAACCGAAGCCGAAGCTCGTTTCAACAAATGGCTGAACGAGAAGGCCGGTAAGATCGAAGCCAAGAGCAACAAGCTCTCGACGGATGCCAAGGCGGCCGAAAAGGCCCGTCTGGCTGCCGAAGCCAAGATCAAGGAGGAGCGCGCACAGGCTATCGCCGAGAAGAAAGCCGCTGCCGAAGCTGCCGCCAAGGAGGCTGCAGAGGCCGCTGCCGCTGAAACTGCCGAGGCTCCCGCAGAGGGCGAGGCAGAGGCTCCCGCCGCAGAATAAGCGCAGGACGCTTCTTTCCGGAATCCCGGTAAATTTCCCGCAGCGGGAGGTTTACCGGTTTTTTTCATTACTTTTGTGAACTTCCGCACCGCGGCGCAGAAGTGCCCTGCGGCTCTGCCCTGAACCGCCGACTCCCCGGCATATAGGCCGCCGCAATGCCGGGAAAACCGCTCCGCAGGCACGGCACGCCGGGAGAGGCAGGCAAGACAGCTTCCCCGACACCGCGGTACAGGGAGCGTTTCTCCGCATGCACAGCATGCCGGAGGACAAACAGGATACACCGCCCCCGGTACCGGGACGCGGACAACGAATTGCAAACCGAACCGATATGAGCGTTTCCACCCCTGCAGGCAGGATTAACAAGCTTTTCGGCACCGACGGCGGCGTGATGCTGTCGCTCTACACCGATTTCCCCGCCGACTTCGACACCGACACCCCGCTGATGGTCACCATCGACGCCCTCGAGGTGCCGCTCTACTGCGAACGCTTCGAACGCCGCGGGGCCACGGGCGCCGTGGCCGCATTCGCCGATTTCGACACCGAGCGCCGGGCCCAGGAGCTCCTGGGCCGTGAATTCCGCATCGAATTCGAGGAGGAAGAGGACGACGAATTTTACCTGGAAGACCTGATCGGCTTCGCGGTGTCCTGCATCGAAGCGGGTGCGGACGGAGCGCACGGCGCGGCTGCCCCCCTCGCAGGGACGGTCACGGACTACTACGACAGCGACGCCAACCCGCTTTTCGAGCTGGAGCTCGCGGACCGCACGGTGCTCGTACCTGCCGCCGAAGAGTTTATCGCCCATATCGACTTCGAGGGACGCACGATAAAAATGGTGCTCCCCGAAGGGTTGCTCGACCTGTAACAGCCCATGAAACCGCTCCGCACGACAAACACCCGCCGCACGCCCCGCCTCCTGCCCCGCCGGCGCATGGCATGGCAGGGATTCGCACAGGCGTTCTGGCTGGTGGCCGCGGTGCATGCTTTTGAATAACCTAATCGCTTTTATTCCATAATATGGCACGTGTAGTAATCGGACTTTCAGGCGGCGTGGATTCGTCGGTCGCGGCTTACCTGCTCAAGCAGCAGGGGCACGAGGTCACCGGACTGTTCATGATAAACTGGCACGATACGACGGGCACGCTCGAGGGCGACTGCCCGTGGCACGACGACCGGGTCTTCGCCGAGCTGGTCGCCAAGAAACTGGACATCGCGCTGCACGTAGTCGACCTCTCGGCCGACTATCGCACACGCGTGGTCGACTATATGTTCTCGGAGTACGGAAAAGGCCGCACGCCCAATCCCGACGTGCTGTGCAACCGCGAAATCAAGTTCGACGTCTTCCTGCGCGAAGCGCTCAAGCTGGGTGCCGATTTCGTGGCCACGGGCCACTACTGCCGCAAGGCCGAGGAGCGGCTGCCCGACGGGCGGACGGTTTACAAACTGCTCGCAGGCGCCGACCCCAACAAAGACCAGAGCTACTTCCTCTGCCAGCTCTCGCAGGAGCAACTACGCTACGCGATGTTCCCCGTGGGCGAACTGCTCAAACCCGAAGTGCGCCGCATCGCGGCGGAGCAGGGGCTCGCCACCGCCCGGCGCAAGGACTCGCAGGGCATCTGCTTCGTGGGCAAAGTCGACCTGCCCGTTTTCCTCCAGCAGAAACTGGCCTCGAAAAAGGGCAACATCCACGAGATACTCCCCTCGTGGCCGAAATACCGCAGCGGGCTTCCCGCCGGACAGCCAGCGCAAAACGGCACCCCCTCACCCGCACAGGCAGCCGGGGATGCCGCCCCTGCCGGCCAGCCCGTCCCGGAGGCCGAGCCTGCAGACGGACAACTCGCGGCGCTTGCCGCCCCGTGGCGCTACACGGTTCGCGACGGTAAGAAAATCGGCGAACACAACGGCGCGCATTTCTACACCATCGGCCAGCGCAAGGGGCTC
>ERZ791875.1455-NODE-1455-length-15665-cov-3.221525_pt1 | contig 15665 bp, 13 predicted proteins | sample MGYA00510278_ERZ791875 | MGnify/ENA primary metagenome ERZ791875 (study PRJEB30046, sample SAMN00792078) | human gut metagenome | study: EMG produced TPA metagenomics assembly of the A metagenome-wide association study of gut microbiota in type 2...
AAGAATTCTATTACTCTTTTACAATTTCTTCTTGGGCTTTTTCACACAGTCTCTTTAATCAACGGGTTGATAAGTTCCCGGCTTTGCCGGATTCCTCTGTGGGTTTCAACCTCTTTCAAATATCTACAGGCAATCTCTATTAAAGGGGCTGAAGCCCACAGAGGAAGAGGCTTTGCCTCCTAATCCTTATAACCGTCCGTTGAAACGGACGGCAAAAGAGAGCCTGCAGCACCCCCATAAATCATCATTTATTGTTTCAAATATGTCAAATATCTGTCAACTCAACTTCCATTCCGCGCCGTCCTTCGTGTCTTTGATTTCGAAGCCGAGGGCGGTCAGTTCGTTGCGGATTTTGTCGGATGTGGCCCAGTCTTTGTTGGCTTTGGCCTGCTGGCGGATGGTCAATAACAGATCCATCGCTTTGCCGAATGCCTCATAGCTGCTGCCGCCGGCAGAGGCTGCTTTGTCTTTCATTCCGAGGATGTCGAAGACGAATGTATGGAAGACGTCTTGTAACTCTTTCAGGTCTTCGGCCGAGATCGTAGCCTTGCCGTCCTTCACAGAGTTGATGGCGCGTGTGGCATCGAACAGGTGGGCGATCACGATCGGCGAGTTGAGGTCGTCGTTCATGGCGTCGTAGCATTTACGGCGCAGGTCTTTCACGTCGACCGTCGATGCGTCGGATGCTTTCAGCTTCATCAGATGGTTGTAGGCATCCATCAGGCGTTCCAGTCCCTTTTCGGCAGCTTGCAAGGCTTCGTTGCTGAAGTCTACCGTGCTGCGGTAATGGGCCTGGAGGATAAAGAAGCGGATCGTCATCGGTGAATAAGCCTGATGCAATATCTTGTTGCTGCCCGTAAAGAACTCGTCTAACGTGATGAAGTTACCCAACGACTTACCCATCTTCTGTCCGTTGATGGTGATCATGTTGTTGTGCATCCAGTAGTGGACCATGTCGTCGCCCTGCGAAGCGACCGCCTGTGCGATCTCGCATTCGTGGTGCGGGAAGATGAGGTCCATGCCGCCGCCGTGGATGTCGAAATGCTCGCCTAAGTACTTCTTGCCCATCGCCGTACATTCGCAATGCCAGCCCGGGAAACCGTCGCTCCAGGGAGAAGGCCAGCGCATGATGTGTTCCGGTTGTGCACATTTCCAGAGGGCGAAATCAACCGGGTTATGCTTCTCGTCCTGCCCGTCCAACGCGCGGGTCGTGTTCAGCATATCGTCGATGTTACGGCCGGAAAGGACGCCGTAATTATGATCCTTGTTATATTTCTCCACGTCGAAGTAGACGGAACCTTCGCTCTCGTAGGCATAGCCATTGTCCAGGATCTTCTTCACCAGCTCGATCTGTTCGATGATATGTCCGGATGCATGCGGCTCGATGCTGGGAGGCAGGACGTTGAGCGCTTCCATCGCATGATGGTAACGGTTCAGGTAATACTGCACCACTTCCATCGGCTCCAACTGTTCGAGGCGGGCTTTCTTGGCAATCTTGTCTTCGCCGTCATCCGCGTCGTGTTCGAGGTGGCCGACATCGGTTATGTTGCGTACGTAACGTACTTTGTATCCTATATGAGTCAGGTAACGGAACAGCAGGTCGAAGGTGATGGCCGGACGTGCATGTCCCAGATGCGCATCGCCGTAAACGGTCGGACCACAAACATACATACCCACATGCGGCTCGTGCAACGGGATGAACTGTTCCTTTTTTCTTGTAAGCGTGTTGTAAATACTTAATGGATGTTCCATATCTATTTATTTTTAAGAGGGGCAAATATAGGAATAATCTCTGCCTTTGCCAACCTGTCGGGAAGGTATTTACGCGATTAATTATGGATAGGGTACAGATTATCGAGGGGAACAGCCGCAGATTAAAATAATAAATTGATATATTTGTTCCCGAATTGTAAAATAGGATCAACACATAAGATACTTGCCATGAAACTAAATTCATCTTTTCTACTCACATTTATGCTGGCGGTTCTGCTGACAGCCTGTGCCGGTCAGTCGTATAATCTTGCCGACTATGGCTTGAAACCGGACAGTAAGGAAAATGCATCCCCCTTGATTGCGAAAGCTTTGCAGGAGATCGCCGCGACGGATCATCCGGACGGCGTCACAATCGTTTTGCCGAAAGGGCGTTACGACTTCTATCCGGAAGGGGCTTCCCTTCGTGAGTATTTCATCTCCAACCATGACCAGGACAATCCCAAGTCCGTAGGGCTGCCGTTCGAAAACATGAAGAACGTTGTCTTTGACGGGCAGGGTTCGGAACTGATTTTTCATGGGCGGATGCTTCCCGTTTCCTTAGTGGGTTCGGAGAATTGCACGTTGAAGAACTTCAGTATCGACTTCGAGAATCCGCATATCAGCCAGGTCAAGGTGTTGGAAAACGATACGGTGAACGGCCTGATCACCTATGAGGTGGCGCCTTGGGTACAGTATGAGATACGCGACAGTAACTTTGTCGCCAAAGGGGAAGGCTGGGAACATATTCCTGCCTGGGGAATCGCTTTTGAAGGAGATACGAAACGGTTGGTCTATACCACCAGCGATATTGGAGTAGGCAGCAGGCATGTGGCAGAGATCGCTCCCCGTAAGATACTCGCCTCCTGGAAAAACAAGAAACTGATACCGGGAACGGTTGTCGTTTTCCGTGGGTACGGGCGTCCGACTCCGGGCGTTTTCATGTACCATAATACCAATACGGCATTGGAGAATATACAGGTCCATTATGCCGAAGGGATGGGTTTGTTGGCACAGATGAGCGAGAATATCACGTTGGATCGCTTCTCGGTCTGCCTGCGTGGCAAGGATGATCCGCGTTACTTCACGACACAGGCGGACGCCACTCATTTTTCCGGATGCAAGGGACTGATCCGCTCTGTCGGCGGTTTGTACGAGGGTATGATGGACGATGCGATCAATGTGCATGGCACTTATCTGAAGGTGCAGCAGCGTGTCGACGACAAAACGTTGGTGGGCGAGTATATGCACGGTCAGTCATATGGTTTCGAATGGGGGCGTCCGGGTGACACCGTCCAGTTTATCGATTCCAAAACAATGGAGATATTGGGAGAGCGGAATAAGGTGACGGCTATCCAGGCTGTTGACAAGCCGGATGATCACGGTGCCAAGCTGTTCCGTATCACATTTGAGAAGCCTGTCGATCCTGCGATCAGCGAGGCCGGGACGTATGGCATCGAGAACTTAGCATGGACGCCGACGGTTTATTTCGCCGACAATGTAATTCGTAATAACCGCGCCCGCGGTTCACTGTTCAGCACGCCGAAGCGGACTGTTGTGGAAAATAATGTCTTCGACCATACTTCCGGTACGGCTATCCTGCTGTGCGGCGATTGCAACGGATGGTTCGAGACGGGAGCTTGCCATGACGTATTGATCCGGAATAACCGGTTTATCAACGCGTTGACGAATATGTTCCAGTTCACCAATGCCGTAATATCCATCTATCCGGAGATACCCGACCTGAAAGACCAGAAGAAGTATTTCCATAGCGGTATCGTGATTGAGAACAACACGTTCGATACATTTGACGCCCCGATCCTGTATGCTAAGTCGGTCGACGGACTCGTCTTCCGTAATAACGTGATCCGGCAGAACCAGGATTATCCTGCCTTCCACTGGAACAACCACCGTTTCTTCTTCCAACGTGTGATTAATGCGGAGATAAAGGATAACCAGTTCGACGGAGGGTTCGATGAGGCGCGGGATATACTGAATGAGGAATAAGATGTGCGGGCAAAAGGTTTGGTGAAAAGGCTTCATTTATAAGTTCTTAGTAGCTGTAAACAGGGGAAACTAAATATTCAATTTTTGTTTCCCCCTTTTCCTTTTTATGTTAGCGATTTAATGACTGACCGATATCTTTTTCGAACCGATCTTTTCACCTGTGCCATCCATGATGTGTACAAAGTAAATGCCATTAGCGAAATCTGTAGTACTGATAGAAATCGTTTTGTTTGTCATTGAGGCGCGTTTGTACTGAGTTGTGCATATATGTGTAATATGCTTTGACAAAGAATAAATAGAAATGTTAGTTTAAATGTTTTCATAGGTCAATCCTTTCTATCGATTTGTATTGTAAATAACTGTCTTTACCGAAGTAAAACTTAAAATATTCTCCCTCTTGTTTATAAGAAGTAACATTGCCTAAATAGCTTAGATATAGATTTTCAAAATCACCATAAATAGAACTCGCTAATTCTGTCATAAACAAAATATTAATATTGATTTTTCCGGAAATGGAATTAAGCATATATTCACCATATATTTCATTAACAGGACCGCTTCCTTGAAATGATTTATCTGTATTCAAATATAGGACACATGCTCGTGGAGCGTTTAATAATTTTTCTGGGATTTCGACCTCAACGGAATTCTCCACAATTTTAACTAATTTGCAGGATATCTCCATTCCTTCCGATTCCCACTCGTCCGAATTATCGCATCCGAAACCGACTGCTATGCCGAAGAGCAGCAGGCTGATTTTGAATAATGTTTTGAAGATTGTTGTTCTCATAAGATTTTGTATTTATGGGGTTAATACTTTGTAAAGGTATGCTTTCTCTTTTGGAAACGCAACTAAAAGCAATGAAAAACAACTGATATAGAGTGTTTTTCTCTTTATAGGTGTTTTCTTTTTATCTATATTAAAAACAAAGCGCTAACGATTGTTTTAACATTCTCCTGTTTATATATCTGAGTCGGTCTTATTCATGAATCGAAAAAATCGTTTGTATTCCTGTTCATCTGAAACATTAGGAAAGATATAGTTTATGATCTTCTTCTCATCGTTCGTTTGAATAAGAATGGGGGTTGGCATATATTTCAGTTCCTTTCTTATCAAATCATTATTGTCTGAATAGATGTATTCTTGATATTGATTACGTATTTGGTATTGAGTTGGATTTCCCATTGATGAAATGATTGGAACCGATTTGCGTCGATAGAATTTATCAATTCTTTTGACCAATTGGAATCCGGAATCAATACAACTACCACAATCATAAAAGTTAAAAAGGAAGATAATGTTTGCTTGTTTGTCTTCATTTTGGAGAATTGAATCTAAAGAATAGACGTGTTTCCCTAACAAATGGAAAACGTCTACCCATGCAGTGTCTTGTTCTTGCACATTTAAGGATTGCTGTCTTTTATGTGAGCAAGAGCAAAGCAAAAAAATAGTAATGAGAAGGATATAAGACTTGTTCATTGTTTCAATTTGTATTTTTCAATTGCACAGTCCTTGTCGCTATATATGGCATATAAATAATTGTCGGATACACAAATAGCCGTGTAGAATCTTCCTGGCAGTTCATAATAGCCAACCGGTTTCATATCTTCATTACTAACATCTACTTTTAACAGAGTGTTACATCGGTAATTGTTATTATCTCCTAAAGATGCACATAATAAATAGAGGAAGTTATTATGTATGTCCCCGTCTTCCATATAGACGTAATAAGATTTAGGTTCAACAGGCTGGCTCTCAATAAAAGATATGTTTGACTGTATAACCGGTATATGAGAGATATCTAAGTTTTTTATCCATTTGCCTGTTTTCGCATTGTAACTATCTATATAAGGATAGCATTCTGCTACGGTATAAAGTATTCCATTATTTAAGAATAAGTGTTTCTCGTTTTTCATGATAGTCCGTCTCTCATTTTCTTCTTTTACAACTTTTCCCTCATAGGCCCGTTTTTCAGTATCATGCCTGTTTATTTTCAGGTAGCAGGATGAGTCTGTAGGAAAAGTTGTATACAAAGCAGTGTTGTTGACAGCCATTCTTTTCTCATAAAATCTGACTGAAGAAAGACTACTGATTTGTTTGCCTTTCGTGTAAACCTTCAAAGTGTTGATCGAACCTTCATCGCAAATATACACCGTGTCCTGCCATACTGTAAAAGCGATAGGCATTACCAGATCTATTTCCGAATGAGGGGCTATACACTCTATTTGTTTGAAGTCTTCAGTTAAAGCGACTAAATCACCTCTCTTTTTATCCATTAAATATATACGCCCGTTCTCATATTCGGCATGGGTAATTTCAGTAAAGAATGTAGAGTCGGGGAATTCAGTTAGGCGTTCAACTAATTCATAATTCATGGTTTCTAATTCCATATCGTTTTTATGCGGATTGCAAGCCGCTAATCCGCATAAAAGTATAAAAGCTGCTTTTGCAAATACTTTTTTCATGATTAACATTTAGTTGTTTTGCCATTGCATTTGACCCAGCCTCCGCCACGAGTACATTCTGTTCCAGTACAAGAGACACTGCCCATTACTGTTCCTGCAAAGTTAAAACAATTGCTTGTTACTGTACAAGTATTACTACCCCCATCTCCTCTATCACCTGGTGTTGTTGGAGAAGTTGGATCATCACCTTCAGCAAAGACGTTTAAGTTTATTGCTGAGAATAGCATAACAGATAATAATAAAATCTTTTTCATAATATGATTGTTTGAATTACGGTCGTAATAGTACTATTTCTATTTAATATATGCAAATTATTTTTGTTGCTTTTTTGAAAAAGTTACATAATCTTCGGCCCTTGCAATGAGATTCTGTGGATTTGATTTACTTGGGTTATAGTAATAATATAATTAAATTTAGGGCAATTGATTGGTCTTTAATGATATGGTTAAGATTGTTAAATATAAAACTAAATGATGACTTTTCTACGTTGTATTCTTCATCACCTCTCGGGATAGTTCATATATTCAAATAATGGACACCGGATAGATATGATGTCGTATACATCTCGCGCGTCAGTATCTCCTTGTGTTTTTATGGGAAGCGGCTTTCAATGTTCTCGTTGTGAGGCAGGCAAATGTAATCACCAAATGTCTCTGGTAAGTATAGTTAACTCGTTTATATTATACAAAGGTAATACAAAAGAGCCTAAAAAAAGAGGGAAGGTTATACAAAAAGAAAACGTATCTCGTTATATTATCATACATTTGTAGAGAAGAAAAGATAAAACTATGGCAGTAAAGAAAGACAGAGTACTTTGGGCGGACGATGAGATAGATTTGTTGAAACCTCATATCCTTTTCCTGCAAGACAAGGGGTATGAAGTGGTTCCGGTGATCAGCGGGCAGGATGCTATTGAATGCTGCAAGGAGGAATCATTCGACATCATTTTCCTGGATGAGAATATGCCGGGTCTGACCGGGCTGGAAACACTGGCCCAGATCAAGGCGATCAATCCCGACCTCCCTGTCGTCATGGTTACCAAGAGCGAGGAAGAGAGCATCATGAACCAGGCTATCGGCAATAAGATCGCCGACTACCTGATCAAGCCTGTCAACCCGAACCAACTGCTTTTGTCTATCAAGAAGAATGTCCACAAGAATGTGATTATCTCTGAGACGACGACTGTCGGCTATCAGCAGGAGTTCGGCCGTATCGGTATGCAGATCAACGACTCGCTGACGACCGACGATTGGATGGAGGTCTATAAGAAACTCGTCTATTGGGAACTTGAGTTGGAAAGCAGCCAAGTACCGATGACCGATATGCTCCGGATGCAGAAACAGGAGGCGAACAATGCTTTCGGTAAATTTGTCAAGAAGAATTATGTGGACTGGATTCAGAACCCGGCCGAACGCCCGTTGATGAGCCCCGACCTGTTCAAGAAAAAGGTGTTCCCGATGCTCGATAACGACGAAAAGGTGTTCTTTATCCTGATCGATAACTTCCGCCTCGACCAGTGGCGTGAGGTGAAAGACCTGCTTGCCGAATATTTTACTTTCGACGAAAGCCTCTACTACAGTATCCTGCCAACCGCGACGCAGTATGCCCGCAACTCGATATTCTCCGGCCTGATGCCGCTACAGATCGAGAAAATGTTCCCCGAGCTTTGGGTGGACGAAGACAGCGAGGAAGGCAAGAACCTGAACGAAGCGCCGCTTATCCAGACGCAGATCGAACGGTTCCGCAAGAAATATACGTTCTCCTACCATAAGGTGCACGACTCGCAGTATAACGACAAGTTGCTGAATATCGTCCCTTCCCTCCTGAATAACCAGTTGAATGTGGTTGTCCTTAACTTTGTCGATATGCTTTCGCATGCCCGTACGGAAAACAAGATGATCCGCGAACTGGCCCAGAGCGAAGCGGCTTATCGCAGCCTGACGCGTTCCTGGTTCCAGCATTCCGGCACGTTGGAACTCTTCAAGCGCATAGCCGGGAAAGGCTACCGGGTTATCGTTACGACCGATCACGGGACGATACGCGTGGATAACCCCCTGAAGGTGATAGGCGATAAGAACACGAACACCAATCTCCGCTATAAGGTCGGCAAGAACCTGAATTACAACCCGAAGGAAGTACTCGAAATCCGCTATCCGGACAAGGTCGGATTGCCCTCCCCGAACCTGAGCAGCAAGTATATATTTGCGATGAATAATGATTTCTTCGCCTATCCGAATAATTATAATTACTACGTTTCTTACTATAAGAATACGTTCCAGCATGGCGGCATTTCGATGGAAGAGATGCTGGTCCCTTTTATTACGATGATGCCAAAATAATTGACAATTGACAATTGATAATTGACAATTGTTTTAACTTTGTACCCAGAATTCAAAAAAGATTATGAGCGTAATTAAAATCGACAGTTTAGATACGATCCGCCAGGCCGCGAAAGCGTTTATCGCCGGGATGGACGACCGTACCGTTTTCGCTTTTCGCGGAAGCATGGGAGCAGGAAAGACTACCTTTATCAAAGCTATTTGCGAAGAATTGGGTGTGGAGGATGTGATCAACAGCCCGACGTTCGCCATCATCAACGAATATCGCAGCGATACGACCGGCGAGCTGATCTACCATTTTGACTTTTACCGCATCAATAAATTGAGCGAAGCGGAGGATATCGGCACGGAAGATTATTTCTACAGTGGCGCGCTCTGCTTTATCGAATGGCCGGAAAAGATTGAAGAACTCTTGCCGGGCGATGTAGTGGAAGTTGCCATTACGGAGAACCCCGACGGATCGCGTACCGTAGAAGTCAAGTAAGCGATGGAACCTACCGAATATTTTATCCTGATCCTCTTTATCGCATTGGGGGCTTTCTCCATTGTAGCTGCCATCCTGAACCTCGAATGGTATTTCCAGACCAGCGGAGCCATGACGTTTGTCCGCTGGCTGGGTCGCAAGGGTGCCCGTATCTTTTATGCCCTGTTAGGGTTGGGGTTGATTGCTTGCGGGGTGGCAGGACTTGTCTTTTGGAGTTAAACTATCGCAAAGTCCAACTGTTTTCTTTCCAGGTTCGCCTGTGCCACTTTGACTGTGATGGAATCTCCCAAACGGTATATGCGTCTTGTTTTACGGCCTAACAGGCAGTAGTTTTTATCGTCGTACTCGTAGAAATCATCATCGAGGTCACGTATCGGGACAAGCCCTTCGCATTTATTGTCATTCAGTTCCACATACAAGCCCCATTCGGCTACGCCGGAAACCTTGCCGTCGAATACCTGCCCTAACTTATCTTTCATAAATTCCACCTGTTTGTACTTGATGGAAGCGCGTTCGGCACTGGATGCCAGGATTTCCATTTCGGAACAGTGTTTGCAGAGTTCTTCATACTTGCTTTTGATCACACTGCGTCCGCCTGCCAGATAACGTTCCAGTAAACGGTGCACCATCATATCCGGATAACGGCGGATCGGGGAGGTGAAGTGTGTATAATAGTCCATTGCCAATCCGTAATGCCCGACATTATCTGTCCCGTAAAAGGCTTTCTGCATGGAACGGATAGCTAATGTCTCCACCAGATTCTCTTCCGGCTTGCCCTGTACGGTCTCCAATAAGCGGTTGAAGCTCTTGGAAATGTCCGTTTTACTTCCTTCCGTACGTACCTTGTGACCGAATCGGCTGATAAATGCGGAGAAGTCTCTCAGCTTCTCAGGATCCGGCTGTTCGTGAACACGGTAGACGAATGTTTTCTTTGTCTTATTCTTGGTCTTTCCGACGAATTCGGCTACTGTACGGTTGGCCAGCAACATGAATTCTTCGATCAGCTTATTGGCTTCTTTTGACTCTTTGATATAAGTACCCAATGGTTTACCTGTCTCGTCGATATCGAATTTGACTTCGAACCGATCGAATGCGATAGCTCCGTCCTTGAAACGCTTTTCACGCAATTTTTGTGCCAGGCTGTTGAGCGCCAGGATTTCTTCTTTATAATCGCCTTCTCCTGTCTCGATCACTTCCTGCGCTTCTTCGTAGGCGAAACGGCGGTCGCTCTTGATGATCGTACGGGCGATATGGAATTGCTGGACTTCGGCGTTTTTATTTAATTCGAAGATAGCCGAAAAACAGAGTTTCTCTTCGTCCGGACGGAGTGAACATATCTTGTTGCACAAGCGTTCGGGCAACATCGGGATGGTACGGTCTACCAGATAGATGGAGGTGGCCCGGTCATATGCTTCCCGGTCTATCAGGCTTTCCGGTCTGACGTAATAAGTGACGTCGGCAATATGTACGCCAACTTCCCAGTTGCCATTTTCCAGAAGACGTGCGGAAAGCGCATCGTCGAAGTCTTTGGCATCTTTCGGGTCGATGGTGAAAGTCGTGATATTACGGAAGTCCTCACGTTTGGCTATTTCCTCTTCGGGGATTGCTTCCGATATCTTATCAGCCGCTTTTTCCACATTGGCCGGATATTTGTATGGGAGGTCGAACTCTGCGAGGATTGCGTTCATCTCGGCATTGTTGTCACCGGCCGCACCTAAAATGTCTACCACTTCGCCCAGCGGGTTCTTGGCTTCTTCCGGCCATTCGGTGATACGGACAATCGCTTTATCGCCCGTCTTGCCGCCTTTCAGCTTGTCTTTGGGAATAAAGATATCGTTTGCCAATGTCTTGTCTTCGGTAATCAGGAAGGCAAAGCCTTTTGTCACTTGCAGCTTGCCGGTGATTGTCCGACGTTCGCTTTCCAGGATTTCAATCACTTCACCTTCCGGATCGGCGCCTTTTCTCTTTGCATGAAGCTGTATTTTTACCTTATCGCCGTTAAGCGCATGGGCGGAGTTGCGTTCTGCCACAAAGATAGGCGTTCCGCCGTCTTCGGGGATAAAAGAATTCTTTCCGTTCTGCCGGCGCATGAAAGTCCCGACGGCTGTTGTTCCCCAGTCGTTATAGCGGTAGCGTCCCCGGTCTATTTCGGAAATGAAGTTATCAGCGGAGAGATCATACAGGATGTCCACCACCTGCAATTTCTGCACTTGGTTAGTCACTCCTATCATACTGCTGATTTGTCGATAGTTGAAAGGTTCCTTGGGAGAAGACTTGAATACGTCGATGATGGCATTGATCATTGCCTCTTTTTTCATCCGTTTGTTATTGCTTTTGGAGCTGTTTTGCTTCTTTCCCTGTTTATTACTTTTCTTTTCAGATTTATTCTTAGTCATATTTTTATTTCAATGTTTTACAAAGTAAACAATAAATATCGAGAAGCTGTTTACATTTGTGATAAATTATGTCCGGAAGGCCTTAATTCCCGAAACTGTTGGCTGCTACTCCTTTAGCACCCGGTTTGCAACTGAAGACGCTGCCGCTCAACGGATACTTGCGGAGTTGTTCTTCGGACAGGCCGGCGCGAGCCGTTGTGATATAAAGCGTGTCCATCTTTTTACCTCCGAATGCGCAGGAAGCGACATTCGGGGCCGGAACGTTCACCTTGGCCAATAATTCTCCCGTATAAGGGTTATAACAGTAAACGCCATAGCCTCCCCATTGAGCCACCCAGAGGTGGTCCTGGCTGTCGATTGTCATTCCGTCCGGCGCCCCTGTCCCTTCCGGCAGATCGACCGCAATTCCGTCAAACAGGATATCGCCGTTGTCGGGATCATAGCGGTAGCGGGCTATTTTGCCGGTCGGCGTATCGTTGTAGTACATGAATCTCTTGTTTGCTGTCCAGACGATACCGTTCGAGATCGTTACTTTTTGCAGTTTGGTGCTGATTGTGCCGTCGGGTAAAACACAATACAAGGTTCCGGCTCCTTTCGGTGCGCCAAAACCCATTGTCCCGATCCATAGACGTCCTTCCGGGTCGCATTTCCCATCGTTGCAGCGTACTTTTCCGTCTTTGTCGGGTATCGGAGCGACGGATGTCGTCTGCCCGTCAGCCAGGTTTACCCGTACGATTTCATTTTGCAGGGCGATGATAACCGTGCTGTCGCTTTCCGGTACGACAGTGGATATCATGCGGTCGAATTTCCACGAGTCGCATTTCTTTGTGTTCGGGTGATATTCGTACAACGTCTGACCTTCAATGTCTACCCAGAATAATGTCTGGCGGTAGGGGTCCCAGATCGATCCTTCTCCGGTAGTGGCTTCGGCCTCGTAGGCCAATTCAGCCGGAATGATTTCTACTTTAGGCGAACAGGATATTGCCGTGATTAAAATAGAGAATAAAGTCAGTATGTTAATAAGAAAATGCTTCATGATACAAAATGCCGGTTTTAGTTCGTGATAGAGATATTTGATGCAAATATATTAAATTAATCCTGATTACCAGACATATTTATATGTTTTATTGCATATTGTTGGATATGTTTTCGTTTTCCTTTAAATTAGAACCCAATTTGATTACCGGCTTCGATTGCCGTTAATGAACGGATTTTAAACAGAAATTGGGATGAGAGAATTGAATAAAAAAACAGCCGGAAAGGTGCTGCATCCGGAACGGATCATACAGTTCGGCGAAGGGAATTTCCTTCGTGCCTTTGCGGATTGGATTATCCAAAAGATGAACGAGAAAGTGGGGTTTGACAGTAGCGTGGTCGTTGTCCAGCCGATTGACCGGGGGATGGCCGATATGCTGAATGCGCAGGATTGCCTCTATCATGTCAATCTGCAAGGCTTGGATAAAGGAGAGAAGGTAAACAGCCTGACCCGGATCGATGTGATCAGCCGTGCGTTGAATCCCTATACGGATTTTGCCGCTTTCATGGAATTAGCGGAACAGCCGGAAATGCGTTTTGTCATTTCCAATACGACGGAAGCGGGAATCACTTTTGATCCGGCTTGCAAACCGGAAGATGTGCCGGCTTCTTCTTATCCGGGAAAGCTGACCCAGTTACTCTACCATCGCTACAAGACATTTAACGGCGATAAGGACAAAGGGCTGATAATCTTCCCGTGCGAACTGATATTCCTGAACGGGCATAAGCTGAAAGAAACGATTTACCAATATATCGAACTGTGGGAATTGGGCGATGGCTTTAAAACATGGTTCACAGAATCCTGCGGGGTGTATGCGACACTGGTGGACCGCATTGTGCCGGGATTCCCACGCAAGGAGATCGATGCGATCAAGGAAAAGTTACAGTATAACGATAACCTGGTTGTCCAGGCGGAGGTCTTCCATCTGTGGGTGATTGAAGCGCCCGGTTCGGTAGCGAAGGAGTTCCCGGCGGACAAGGCGGGGCTGAATGTGCTGTTTGTTCCGAGCGAAGAGCCTTATCATCAGCGGAAAGTGACTTTGCTGAATGGCCCCCATACGGTTTTAGCGCCTGTCACCTGGCTTTCCGGGGTGGATATCGTACGGGATGCCTGCCGGCACGAGGTATTGGGGAGATACATTCATAAAGTGATGTTTGAAGAATTGCTGGAAACGTTAGATCTGCCGAAAGAGGAACTGATGCAGTTCGGTCGCGATGTGATGGAACGTTTCAATAATCCGTTTGTCGATCATTCGGTTGTCTCGATCATGCTGAATTCATTTCCTAAATATGAAACGCGCGATTTACCGGGCCTGAAAGTCTATCTGGAGCGGAAAGGCGAGTTGCCGAAAGGGCTCGTTTTAGGTCTGGCTGCCATTATTACCTACTATAAGGGAGATGCACGTGCCGATGGTGTAAAAGCGGAGCCGGATGACTCTGTGGAAAACCTCAAGTTGTTACAGGAACTTTGGGCGACCGGTTCGACGCGGAAAGTGGCGGAAGGCGTATTGGCAGCCTCTTCCATTTGGGGTGAAGACCTGAACCGGATTCCGGGGCTGACGGAAATGCTGAAAGAGTTTCTGGATACCATTCAGGAAAAAGGAATGCTTACTGCCGTTAAAGAAATTTGCTGATGCGAACGTATATACAGATAAATCCGGCCGATAATGTGGCTGTGGCCGTCGAAGACCTGCATACCGGCATGTCGTTGGACATCAATGGAAAGACTGTTGTTGTGCGACAGGATATTCCGGCAGGTCATAAAGTAGCCTTGCAGGACTTTGAGAAAGGCGATTATATCGTTAAATACGGCGCTCCTATCGGGCATGCCCGGATGGCGATTGCAGAGGGTTGTTGGGTAAACGAGAAGAATATTAAAACCAATCTGGAAGGACTGCGTGAATATGAATTTAACCCGCAGCCCATCCCTGCACAACCTTCACGGGCTTCGCTCGCTTTTAAAGGCTATCGCCGCAAGAACGGGAATGTCGGTATCCGGAATGAGGTCTGGATTATTCCGACTGTCGGCTGTGTGAATGGCATTGCCCGCCGGCTGGCCGATGAGTTGCAGCGGGAGACACAAGGGGCGGGAGTCGATGCGATTGTCGCTTTTCCGCATAACTATGGTTGTTCCCAGTTGGGTGATGATCACGAGAATACCCGGAAGATATTGCGGGATATGGTGTTGCACCCGAACGCGGGGGCGGTTCTTGTTGTCGGTTTGGGATGTGAGAACAACCAGGTCGGCGCTTTCCGCGAGCTATTGGGAGAATACGATACGGAACGCATCCGCTTTATAGAAACTCAGAAGGTGGACGATGAATTAGAGGCGGGCATGGCGCTTTTGCGTGAGCTTTATGAAGTCGCTTCACAGGATGAGCGCACGGATGTCCCTTTAGGCGAATTGCGTGTGGGGCTGAAATGTGGCGGCTCGGATGGTTTTTCCGGTATTACGGCTAATCCGTTGCTGGGCGTCTTCTCCGATTATCTGGTGGCACAGGGAGGAACGACAGTTCTGACGGAAGTGCCGGAGATGTTCGGGGCCGAAACGATCCTGATGAACCGAAGCGAATCGCGGGAAGTCTTTGAAAAGACTGTTCATTTGGTCAATGACTTCAAGTCTTATTTTATTGAAAATAAACAACCCATTTACGAGAATCCTTCTCCGGGCAATAAGGCGGGAGGTATTTCTACACTGGAAGAGAAATCACTGGGGTGTACGCAGAAAGCCGGGACTTCGGCTGTACGGGATGTCATGCTCTATGGTGAACGGTTAGCAACAAAAGGTCTGAATTTGTTGAGCGCTCCCGGAAACGACCTGGTGGCCAGTACCGCTTTGGCGGCTTCCGGCTGCCATCTGGTACTGTTTACAACCGGAAGAGGAACGCCTTTCGGCACGTTTGTCCCGACAGTGAAAGTTTCGACTAACAGTAATTTGTATGCACGCAAGCCAAACTGGATCGATTTCAACGCCGGTTCCCTGTTGGAAGGTAAAAGTATGAAAGAACTTTGTGAAGAGTTTATCCGCTTTGTCATCGATGTCGCAAGCGGTTGTCCGACCAATAATGAAAAGAACGGTTACCGGGAGATCGCAATCTTCAAATCCGGGGTAACATTATAATTAATCGGGATAATCCGTTTATTGACAGAAGTGAATCAAACAGACCTCGTAGGGGCGGTTCGCGAACC
>ERZ791875.1456-NODE-1456-length-15662-cov-17.034023_pt1 | contig 15662 bp, 8 predicted proteins | sample MGYA00510278_ERZ791875 | MGnify/ENA primary metagenome ERZ791875 (study PRJEB30046, sample SAMN00792078) | human gut metagenome | study: EMG produced TPA metagenomics assembly of the A metagenome-wide association study of gut microbiota in type 2...
GTGAAATATGCGGTGATTGCTTCCATTTCTGCCCACAAACAGATGTCTTCTTCTTTGACTCCGTACTTGTGCGCCGCTTCGTCTATGCTAATCCATTTCGGCATAGTGTTTCTTTGTTTATGCGTTTAACAAAAAAGAGCGAATAACTCTTGCCAAGCATGGTGCAACAAGCATCCCTGCATTTTGCTTTCTAGTCGGAGGGTTATGGGGTATGGGGATTATGTAGGGGAACCGACCGGATACAAAAAAGACATGGATGCTGTTGAACCATTATCCGGTCTTGAGGTCTTAGCAAAACCCTTAGAAAGATAATGATAACAACAGACATCCACGTCAATCGTTTATATATAACACATCTATAACTGATATGTTGATATACAGCCATCCACGTGGAGTATCTGTTGTATCATCCCTCTTCTAAATGAAATTGCTAAGTTTCAAGACCGAGAGATAATACGTTATTTACTCCAATTAAGTTGTAAAAACCACTACCCGCTTATTACATCTCGCTGATGCGCAGAAAGTGTACAGCAAAGATATATGTTTTTTCGGAATAAAGTGGGAGAATGGGAATAAATAAAAGAAGTCTGGTATTTAGAATGATTTTTTGTGTTTAAGAGATGTTATTTCAAGGTGTTGTTGCCATTAATATCACTTAGCACATTTATCTCCTTCGTAAAGCAATGCTTTGTATCTTCAAAAGCTATGCTTTATGGTTGCTAAAGCATTGCTTTAAATAACCATACAGCAGATGTTACGAGTGTCGCCTTCACCTTCACTTTTTCCTCTCAACCTTTTATTAATCAGTGATCTCGGGTGAAGGGACGGCTATTCACCTAGTGAGTGGAGAAAACATTGTAAGTGTTTGAAATAAACTATCAATGGTTTGAAACAAACATTGGGAAGAAAAAAATAATCTATTAGCATCTTTTTATTAGGTTATAGCTAATACGAATATCATTATAGCAAAAACAAATTAGCTTATAGCAAAGTGAACGATGTCTTTATGATTACATATGAAAATTGGGTGAAGGATCGGTGAAGGGCGATATGCTTCACCCGTTATCACTTATGAATAAAAGGTTTCGAAGAAAAGGTGAAGGCTACCCTTCTATTTGAAAATTTATAGTATGGCGTATAAAAGCATCTGGCTTTGATGGGAAGGGGGCGTTTCAGCGCAAGAATTTCTGACATTATACAACTCATACAAGTTGCTTGGTATATGGTTGATGCAAGCTCAAGAGAAGGGAAATCAAGGTGATGCCTGCATGGAAGTGGATGTGCAATAAAATGAAAAACGATTCTCTGATATATCAGGAATTACTTGATATTAATGGCAAATAAAATATGGGTTCTAAATATAATACCTTTTAGTGTACAACTTAATCTCTTTTAGTGAATGAATTAATTCGTCTGCCTATAGGCAAAGTTGCGTTTGCCTATAGGCAACCTTTCGTCCGGCTATAGGCGGACGAAAAGATGCCTATAGCCGGACGAATTAATTTATGAATGCGGTGACGTTATTTTCTACAGAGAAAACCTTTATTCAATTATGCCGTTGTTCTTAAGATTTTGAAGATGTATTTATAATGTGCAGCCAAGAAAGACCTCTGCCATTCTATGACCTAGAAATCGGTTTCTCTTTTCGTATAATCTTTTTTATCTCTTCTTTTACGATTCTTAACTCCGAAGATTTCGTAACTATAAAGAAACCATCTACTTTTACCCCGTATTTGTAAGGAATTGAAAGAAACTTCGTCTAATAAACTAAAAACTAAAACGATTCCAAACATGAAACACAGATTGTTGCTACTATTACTATTCGTGTTCACCGCAGTGATGACAGGTTGGGCACAAAACTCCGCTATGCCGTCCTATACTGTCAAAGGGGTACTTTTGGATTCACTGACTCAGGATGGAGAACCATACGCTACTATTAAGATTACTAAAAAAGGAGCACCGGACAAGGCTGTCAAGATGGCGGTGACGGGTGCCAATGGTAGGTTTCAGGAGAAACTGAATGTAGGTGCGGGAGATTACGTCATTACTATTTCTTCGATAGGCAAGGCGCCCGTCACGAAAGAGTTCACTTTGAAACCATCGGTTAGAGTCATTGATTTGGGGACAATGCTCTCCGCTGAGGCTAATAATGAATTGAAAGGAGTGGAAGTCGTGGCGCAAAAGCCTTTGGTCAAGGTGGATGTAGACAAGATAGAGTATAATATTGAGGATGACCCCGACTCGAAATCGAACAGTATATTGGAGATGCTTCGAAAAGTGCCTTTAGTGACAGTGGACGGAGAAGACAACATACAGGTGAATGGTAGCAGTAGCTTTAAAATACACGTCAACGGGAAGCCCAACAATATGATGAGCAACAACCCGAAAGAGGTGTTGAAGAGTATGCCCGCCAATTCCATTAAATATATCGAGGTGATAACATCGCCCGGAGCTAAATATGACGCTGAAGGAGTGGGAGGTATTTTGAATATCGTAACAGTAGGCGGTGGATTCGAAGGATATACGGCAACATTCCGGGCAAATGCCAGCAACTACGGTGCCGGTGCCGGCGGCTACGCAATGGTGAAGCAGGGGAAAATGACTGTCTCTGCCAATTACAACTTTAATTACAATGACCGGCCCCGTGGATATTCGGACAGCTACCGTGAGAACTATGAGTCGGATACGGAAAAGTATCTTGAATCAAACAGCAGTTCCAAGTCGAAAGGCAACTTCCAGTATGGAAATTTGGAAGGCAGTTATGAGATTGACACCTTAAGGCTGCTGACGGTGGCTTTTGGAATGTATGGCAGCAATAGTAAAAATTATGGCGATGGATTTACCACCATGTATGGCGCTAACCATGAGGACATTGCCTACAGCTACCGGACCGGCAATCATGGAGATGGCTCCTGGTATTCCATCAATGGAAACATCGACTATCAGCGCACGTCCAGAAAGAACAAGCAGCGGATGATCACTTTCTCCTATAAGATCAATACGCAGCCTCAGACGAGTAATTCTAATACTGGCTATGAAGATATTCACGCCAAAGAGGAGGTGGATGACCTTGTGAAACGGTTGCTGTTAAAAAACAGCCAGTCGGACGGCAAAACCAATACGATGGAACAGACCTTCCAGGTAGACTATACGACTCCGATAGGTGAGTTGCATACCGTGGAGGCAGGTGCGAAATATATCTTCCGTCGCAATACCAGTGACAACAAACTTTATGAAGCAGCCGGAGGAAGTGACGATTATTTATATAACGAAGACCGCAGTAGCGACTATCGTCATTTGAATCATATTTTAGCCGCTTATCTCGGATATACATTGAAATATAAGGATTTCACCTTCAAGCCGGGAGTGCGCTATGAACAGACTGTGCAGCGGGTGAAATATATCGTTGGACCGGGTGAGAATTTTCACACGAACTTCAGCGACCTGGTGCCATCCGTCTCTCTTGGCATGAAGCTCGGCAAGACTCAGAATATGCGTGCAGGTTATAATATGCGTATCTGGCGTCCGGGCATCTGGAATCTGAATCCTTATTTTAATAATCTGAATCCGATGTTTATCACCCAAGGTAACTCGAACCTGAAAAGTGAAAAAAGCCATGCGTTCGACTTGTCTTATAGCAATTTTAGTGCGAAGTTCAATATCAATGTGTCGCTGCGCCATTCTTTCAACAATAACAGTATTGAGAATATAAGCCGGTTGATTACGGCGCCCGAAGGGGAGATGTTTGACAATGATCCTACGCACATAGCACCGGAAGGAGCCTTGTACAGCACTTATGCCAATATAGGAAAGAGCCGGAACACAGGAATGAGCTTGTATCTGAACTGGAACGCGTCTCCTAAAACGCGCCTGTACGTCAATGGCCGTGGAAACTACAGCGATTTGAAAAGTGAAGCGCAGGGATTGCACAATTATGGATGGAACGGTTCTTTCTATGGTGGCGTCCAGCATACTCTTCCGTTGAAAATACGGTTAAGTCTGAATGGTGGCGGTAGTACTCCTTATATTAATCTACAGGGAAAAGGTTCCGGCTATTATTATTATAGTTTGGGTGCGAGCCGTTCTTTCCTGAAAGATGAGCGTTTGAGCCTGAATGTATATTGCAGTAATATATTTGAGAAATACAGAAGCTATAACAATCATACGGAAGGCGTAAACTTCCTGTCGAAGAGCAGCAGTAAGTGGCCGAGCCGTAGCTTTGGAGTCAGCATCAGCTACCGGATTGGCGAACTGAAAGCCAGTGTGAAAAAAGCTGCCCGAAGCATCAACAATGACGATGTGAAAGGTGGTGGCGGCGAAGGCGGAAATACAGGTGGAGGAGGTGGTCAGTAGACCACTTCCACGCACGCTGTGATTTCTTTATTTCTGCCTTACATCCTGCTTATTGGTATTGAAACCTAACTTGGTAAGTCCTGCTTGTACATCGGGATGACTCATGAAGAGTTTCCATAACAGTCCTGTCCGGTAATTCTCGATCATGACCGCAATTGGTCCCTGATCGATGGCAAGGTAACGTTGCGGATACCAGTTGTCTGTTTCACTGAAAGCATCGTAGAATCCGAAAGGACCGAAGACTTTGTCCCCCATATTATACAGGTGGCGCATCACTTGCATCGAATATTCCGGTGTATAGACGATGGAAGAAAGGGCGGCGGTGGGAGAGATGACTCCTTTGTCGTCCTGTTCATTTGGTGAATGAGCAGCGTATCCGTCGACGGAATAGCTGGCGGTCAGTCCCCAGCAGTCCGGTCCGAAACCTTTGTAGTGTTTGGGGTTGCGGATACAGTAAGCACGGTTCACTAATGTCAGATTGCGCATTTCGTGAAAGTAGCTGGGACAGTATTCGTCTTTCAGACCGACGGGGTCGAGTCCGAGGAAGGAGTATTGTGCCCAGAAAAGCGGTCCGGCTTCCGTGCCCTGATAGCGGAGATGTAGCTCGATTCCTTCCACTTTATGCGGGGAGACGATGGCTCCGTTCTGCGCCCAGCCATCGTGATAGACGGCTGCCGGTACTCCGTGGGTAGGAGAGGCTGCGGCAAGGATATACATAATCATACATTCGTTGTACCCATGTATGGGGAAATCCATTTCCCAGCCATAGGTGGGGCTCCAGTGCCAGTATAGCACATTTTGGTCACCGTTGCGGTACCAGTTCCAGTCAACGTCTTTCCATATTTGGTCAATGCGTGCTGCCAGTGCTTTTTCTTTCTCATTACCGTTGATGTAATACTGGTGTACGGCGAGCAGTCCTTGCATCAGGAAGGCAGTTTCTACCAAGTCACCTCCGTTATCCTTCTGTCCGAAAGGTTTCACCTTTCCTGTATCGCCATACCACCAGTGCGGATATGCTCCGTGAAAACGGTCCGCTTTTTCGAGGAAGGAGACAATGCGCTCCATTCGTGCCAGACCTTCTTCGCGGGTGACGTACCCCCGGTCTATTCCGGCAAGGATAGCCATGATGCCGAAGCCGCTGCCGCCGGAAGTGACTACATTGGCATCATTCTGCGGATATACCCCGTCTACATGATACCGTTCGGGGGCAAGTCCGCTGTTGGGCTCGGCACCTTCCCAAAAGTAGAGAAAGGTGCGGTGCTGAACGGTGTCCATCAGGGCGTCGTCCGTGAGCTCGGAACTGGCGGTGGCTGGTCTGCCGGTCTTGTTTTTGCAGGCTCCTGCTGTCAGTATCAGGCAGAGGAGCGAAATATAGAGAGATAATTTTTTCATTGATTGTGGATTTAAATGAGAGAATAAAATTTAGGCACGGATTACACGGATTTCACGGTTTTAAGAGATTTCGCAGTTAAAGACCGTGTGAATCTGTGTAATCCGTGCCTATTGTACGATTTTTATTTTAGCGTGAATCGTGCGGATTTCACGTCCCGGCTGTTTGTTCCGATCATTACTTCGAACTCTCCCGGTTCTGCCACCAGTTGCAGGTCGTAGTTGTAATATCTCAGCATTTCCGGCGCAATCTTAAACTTGACAATTTCCGACTGTCCGGGTTCAAGGAATATCTTCTGGAAGCCTTTCAGCTCTTTCACCGGACGGGTAGTGCTGCCGACGAGGTCACGGATATAGAGTTGTACTACTTCCGATCCCGGCCATGTACCGGTATTGGTGACCATTACTGCTGCCGTCAGTTCTCCCGTCATGTCGATGGTAGAACGGCTTAGGTCGATATCACCGTAAGAGAAGGTAGTATAAGACAGTCCGTATCCGAACGGGTAAAGCGGTTCATTGTCCACATCCAGATAATTGCTGCGGAACTTTTCGAACCACTTGCCTTGTGCTAGCGGGCGTCCCGTATTCTTATGTGCATAATACAGTGGAATCTGACCGACATTCTTCGGGAAACTCATTGTCAGTTTTCCACCCGGATTGACATATCCGAAGAGTGCGTCGCCGATGGCATAAGCAGCTTCGCTGCCTCCGAACCATACGTTCAGAATGGCGGGTACGTGTTCCTGCTCCCAAGTCAGCGTCAGCGGGCGACCTGTGAATAATACCAGTACGACAGGTTTTCCGGTTTTAAGCAACTCCTTCAGCAGGTTTTGCTGTACATCCGGAATGTTCAGGTCTGTACGGCTGCTGCTTTCTCCGCTCATCTCGGAAGATTCTCCGAGAGCCGCAATGATGATATCCGACTGGTTGGCTACCGTCAATGCTTCGTTCAACAATTGCTCGTCTGTCCGGTTGTCACGGTTCAGCGAACGTCCGAACATCGTGGCGCGTTCTTCGTAAGAGGCGTCGCTGATCAGATTGCTCCCTTTGGCATATAGGATGTTTGCTTTTCCGGCAGTCATCTCTTTCAGTCCTTCTACCAGTGACGGACATCGGTCGAGTACGGCAGCTACGCTCCATGTACCCGGCATGTTTGTCCGGCTGTCGGCTAACGGACCTATCACGGCGATGTTACCTTTCGGGTTAAAAGGAAGAAGAGGTTCGGCAGGAGTTCCCGGACGCAGGGTCACGTTGTCATTCTTTAAAAGAACAAAGCTTTCTGCGGCAATTCTGCGGGCAGCGTCTCGGTGCGCTTTCGTAAAGATATCACGTGCCGGACGTTTTAAGTCGCAGTACTTGTAGGGATTGTCAAACAATCCCAGTTTATATTTTGCTTCCAGGATACGGCGGCAGGCAGTATTCAGTGTTTCCATAGAAACTTTGCCTTCCTGAATGGATTTCTTGAGTGTGCTGACAAAGCCTTCGCTCACCATATCCATGTCTACTCCGGCATTGATGGCACGTGCGGAAACCGTTTGCAGGTCGCCGATACCGTGGTCGATCATTTCGGAGATTCCGGTATAGTCGGTTACCACAAATCCGTTGAACCCCCACTGACCACGCAGTACATCCGTCATCAGCCACTTGTTGGCGGTAGCGGGCACACCGTCTACTTCGTTGAACGAAGCCATTACACTACCTACACCGGCTTCTACAGCCGCTTCGTAAGGCAGCATATATTCATTGAACATCCGCTGGCGGCTCATGTCTACCGTATTGTAGTCACGTCCGCCTTCTCCTGCGCCATACAGTGCAAAGTGTTTTACGCATGCCATAATTTCGTCATTCCGTTGCATGTTCTTTCCCTGATAACCGAGTACCATCGCTTCGGCAATCATGGCTCCAAGGAAGGGATCTTCACCGCTGCCTTCGGAAACACGTCCCCAACGAGGGTCGCGTGAGATGTCCACCATCGGGCTGAATGTCCATGAGATACCGTCGGCACTGGCTTCTATGGCTGCGATACGTGCCGATTCTTCTATGGCGGTCATATCCCAGGTGCAGGATAATCCCAGCGGGATAGGGAACATGGTTTCGTATCCGTGAATGACATCCATACCGAATAGCAAGGGGATGCCCAGACGGGATTGTTCTACCGCCTGTTTCTGCACATCGCGTATTTTTTCTACTCCTTTCAGATTGAACAAGCCTCCTACTTCGCCCCGTTTGATTTTGGCGGCGATGTCGCTGCTTTTGGCTTGTCCCGTAGTGATTTCTCCGGTGACAGGTAGGTTCAACTGACCTATCTTTTCTTCCACCGTCATCTTTTTCATCAATGCGTCGATGAAGCGGTCCATGTCTTGTGGCGACTTCTGCGCTGCCGCACTCAGGAAGCCGGCAGCGAGCAGCAGAAGTGAAAAAAATATTTTCTTATTTATCATATCGTTCTATCAGTTTGATTTGAATATTAATTAATAATCCGGATTCTGTACCAGTACTCCTTTGGACTTGTCAATTTCTGACTGAGGCAAAGGCAATAATGCGTTCTTATCCTGGTAGTTTACTTTCCCGGCAGCGTGCAATACTTCCGAGGCGATTCCCCAACGTACAAGATCGTAGAAACGGTCGGGCTCCAGCCCGAGTTCCACGCGGCGTTCGTGGCGGATGGCTTCCCGCAATTCTCCCTGATCGTTGGTCGTTATTTTGGGTAGTATATTCGTATTGGTGCCTCTGGCACGTGCGCGTACCATTTCCAGATAATCCACTGCTTCTCCGGGGATATTCTTTTCGTTGGCAGCTTCGGCAGCCATCAACACTACATCCGAATACCGGATCAGGCGGATGTTGACCCAATATCCTTTGTTGGTGTATTCCTTACGCAGTGCGGGGTCGGTATAAGCTTTTTTGTTGAAGTAAGCTCCCATAGCCGGAGAGACAGGGGATTCACCATAAGGTTCGTTGGTGTTTTCCGGGGTGATCGGTTCATCGTCCGTTTTGCGGAAGTAGAGCAGGGTGGCGTTTTTACGAGGATCACCTGTCTCGTAGGCGTCTGCCATCAACTGGGTTGCCATGTGCCATCCCCAGCCTAAGTCCCACTGACCGGCTCCGCGAACGCCTTGCACTTCGCAGAATTGGCTGCCGATAACGTCACTCTGTGGAAGGGCGGCAGTGGCGGTACATTGCAGTTCGAATATAGAACCGCCGCTGTTTTCTCCGTCGTCGGTGAATATTTCGTTATACGGAGTTTTCAGATTATATAAACCTTTGTTGATAACGTCTGTAGAGGCTTTGTACATGTTGTCCCAGTCACTGCGCATCATATAGGTGCGGGCATGAAGTGAACGGGCAGCTCCCCAAGTCAGGCGTCCGGTATATTCGGTGCTCCATGTTTCGGGCAATGACTCTTCCGCAGTTTTCAGGTCGGTATCGATCTGCTCGTAGATTTTATCGGCGGTAGTCTTCGGGATGTTGGCTTCCGAGGCATCGTTGATCTTGTAAGTCACCAAAGGTACTTCGCCAAAGGCTCTCACTAGATTGAAGTAACAATAAGCACGGAAGAAAGAAGCTTCCCCTTTGTTGATGATATCTTCGGTTTCTGTTTGTCCGGCAGTCTCTTTCTCGGCAATGGCGTCGAGGATATCATTACACTGGTAGATGATGGCGTAATTCTTTCCCCAGTATGAACCTAGCAAACCGTTGGTCGGGGTGTATAAGAAGTCATCGTACATTTCGGCTACATCCGATCCGTCACTCGGAATACTTCCTTTCTCGGAGTCTTCGGAGCGTAGATAATGGATAGCAATGGCGGGAGTACCGGCGGTGATGTCGAAACTTCGCATCATGGTATAGACATTGTAGATTTTACCGTTGACCAGCGCATTGGGATTATCGTCTTCGGTGAATTGTCCCTGCGGACTCCGGTCCAGAAAGTCGCTGCAACTGCTTATCAGCAGAGCGGAAGCGGCAACAAAGGTGGAAAAAAGATATTTATTTAGTTTCATACAATTATAGATTTGATTCATTAAAGTTATATTCCGCATGGAAACCTGGCTGTGGCACCTTGTCACCCGCATGGAAACTTGGGTGTGGTACCTTGCCACGCCACTAGAAGGTCAGATTGATGCCGAAGGTGTAGACAGCAGGTACGGGGTAGCTGCCGTCGTCTACTCCGAAGGTGGTGGCGCTACCTCCCAGTTCCGGTGTGTAGCCGGTGTTGTGCTTCCATGTCTTCAGGTTCTGTATGTTGACATAGACTTTCAGTGCCTGCAAGCGTATTTTGGCAAGGAGGGCCTTGTCGAACGAGTAAGCAAGTTGCACGTTACGGATACGGAAGAAGCTGCCGTCTTCGATATAATACTCCGAATTCAGGTTGTTGATAGAATGTTTGGAGTTCAGCAACGGCTGGCTGTTGGAGGTACCTTCTCCGTGCCAGCGGTCCATGCGCTGTGACAGATAGTTGAACTGTGCAAAGTTATAATTGTCCCAGGTACGGAAAATTTCATTACCGTGCTGTCCCATCATATCGATGCCCAATGACCAGTTCTTGTAGTTTACTCCGAGAGAAAGACCATAGGTGAAATCCGGTGTCGGGTTACCTATCATTGTACGGTCTTCCGGGGTAATCTTACCGTCTCTGTTCACGTCGGCGAATTTCAGGTCACCGGGAGTGACTGTGGCAAGGGTATTTTCGGGTGATGCATCGATGTCGGCTTGCGACTGGTATACGCCTGCCACCTTGTAACCGTAGAAGAAACCGATAGGATAGCCCGCCATCGTGTAACTCTGCTGTTTGTCTCCGGCGATAATGGAGTATCCGTCCTGAACGAGGCTCTTCACCTTATTCTTGATGGTGGTCAGGTTGGCGCTGACAGAGTATCCCCAGTCACCGATCTGGTCACGCCAGCTGGCTGCCATTTCAACACCCATGTTTTCGATTTCTCCCAAGTTGCCGATGCCGGGTACTGTTCCGGAGATACCGGGCACTTCGGCAAGCAAGTCTTTGGTCCTTTTCTTATAATATACTCCTTCGAAGTGCAGACGGTTGCGCAGCACGTTCGTTTCGAAACCTGCTTCCCAAGCTTCTACTTTTTCCCAACGCAGATTGGGATTGGGCAGATAGGAGAGCTGGTAACCGGGATAGATAATGGACGGCTTGCCGAAAACAGCCGAGTAAGCATTTGACAACAGCGGTTCGGCGGGATAGGCCCTGTCCAGATTCTGATTGCCTAATGTACCGTAAGATGCTTTGATTTTCAACATATCGAGCCATTTGATATCCTTCATGAACTCTTCTTCGGTCATCAACCAACCGCCGCCTAGTGAGAAGAAGTTCTGCCACTCATTGCCGGTGTATGAGAAGGCGGAAGAACCATCGCGACGGAACGAACCGTTGAACAGGTATTTTCCTTTGTAGTTGTAGATCACACGTGCCAGCATGGATACCGTAGTCCGTTCCCATTGGGTACTTCCGTTGGTAGCTGTTGCGGCATCACCGATGCTGACAAACCATTTGTCCGGATCGTCAGGAATCACCAGACCGACACCTTGCTTGCGTGCTCCGTCCAGTCGGCTCAGTGAATTGTAATACGTCGTAAAGCCGGCTGTAGCGGTCAGGTTATGATTGCCGTGATCAAAACTATTGGTGTAAGTCAATAGATAGTCACTCTGCACTTTCGTTTCATTTTCCTTGAACTGGCTGACTTCTGTCTTGCCGGTTCCCAATGTAACTACATCTCCTGCGGCAGTATCGTCATACACCTTCATGATAGGCAGATAAGTACGTCCGTTGTTGGAAGCATAGTCCATAGAGAACATCGCTTTGAAGTTGAAATGTTTCAGGAAGTCCACTTCGCCATAGATATTACCCGATGCCCGATAGTTTTCGGCTTTGGTCGTATTGGCTTTCAGATCGACGTCTACCATCGGATTGTTGATCTGTGCTTTCTGAAATTCGGGCAGAACGCTGTACAGGCCATATTCCTTATTGTATACCGGTGCGATAGGGGCAGCACGAAGAGCGCCGAGCACCTGCTTGGAGTCTGCCGGAAGCGTGCGTGCTCCGTTGAACTGGAAGCCGACTTTCAGAAAGTCCGTGATCTTGTAGTCATTACTTGCATTGATAGTCACTTTGCTGAACTTCTCATGCTTGATGTTTCCCTGTTCGTGAGAGTAACCTACGCCCAGGTAGAAACTATGTTTCGGCGAAGCTCCGGTAATACTGATATTATTGTTGGTGATGAATGCAGTCTGGAAAATCTCATCCTGCCAGTTGGTGTTCGCGTTCCAGCCGCTGAAGTCGAACGGAGTGTCCTTCTGATTGGCAAGCTGTTCGCTGTATAGCTCCTGAAATTGCGGACCGTTGACCAAATCAACCTTATCTACTACTTTCTTGAAACCGAAAGAGGTATTAATGTTAACCAGTGTCTGTCCTTCTTTGGCTTTCTTGGTGGTGATGATGATGACACCATTCGCACCGCGAACACCGAAGATAGCCAGTGATGACGGGTCTTTCAGGATCTCCATAGATTCGATGTCCTCCGGATTAAGGAAGTTGATGTTGTCATTGAATAGTCCATCTACCACATACAACGGTTTGTAGCCATTGATGGAGTTTGTACCACGGATACGGATTTCGGGGTCGGCACCGGCACGTCCGGAGTTTACGATTTGTACACCTGCCACTTTTCCTTGTAAGGAAGATAATGGGTTCGTTGCAGGTTTGTTGGCAATTTCTTCTCCTTTGACGTTGGTAATAGAACCTGTCAAGTCTCTTTTCTTTGCGCTACCGTATCCGATAACGACTGTCTCGGCTAGTACCTGCGAATCTTCTTTCAGGGTGACGTTGATCACATTCTGTGCTCCTACCTTGACACTCTGTGTAGTCATTCCTACATAGGAGAATACCAGTACGTCTTCTGGGGTGACAGAGATTGAATACTTACCGTCCATATCGGTGATGGTTCCGGTGGAAGTTCCTTGTACGAGCACCGATGCACCGATCAGCGGTTCATTGGCGGCATCTGTTACCGTACCGGTCACTGTCTTTGTTTGTGCAAAGGCGGATACGGAGGTCAGCAACAAGCAAGTGAGCGCCACTATGCTCTTAAACCTGATGGTTTTCTTCTGAAGATCTTGTAAAAGTCTAGTCCTCATTGCATTAAATTTTTCCATTCGTTACTATTTAGGTTGAAGTTTATTCTGCCGTCTTCCGGCGAAAGTAACAAAGTGAACAAATGAAAGGCAAAAAAGATTAGGGAAAGAGAGAGAAAGGGCAATTTTAACATTGTAATTATGATGTGTGAAAAAATTATTTGTCTTTTTGTTGCTTGTTTGTTTTATTCTATTTACATTTGTAAAACGAAACGAACTATGAAGCTACTTCTTTCTTATATTATAGGGTTGTTCCTGATTTTGTCTCTCTCTGCTTGTCATGATGGAGGTAATGCAACTACTCTTTTACATCAGGCAGACTCACTGATGCAAGAGTTCCCCGATAGTGCCCTGTCTCTCCTCGAATCCATTTCTCATCCTGAAAAGTTATCCGGCTCTGAAAGAGCTGATTATGCTATATTTTTGACACGGGCAAGGACTAAGTTGTATGTTCATGAGTCAAGTGATTCATTGATTCGGTTTGCAGTAGATTATTATAAAAGAAGTTGGAATAATGAGCGTAAGATGCAAGCCTATTATTATCGGGGTTGTGTGTATCGAGACATGCGGTGTATGGATTTGGCGGTAAAAGATTTCTTGCAAGCATTAAAGGTAATTCCTAAAGAGAGCGAGTATCTTTATTTGGGGGCCATTTATGAGAATCTGGCGGGATGTTATGCGGAACAAAATCTTTATAAGGATGCTATGCACGCCCATCATAAAGCGCATGAAATTTATATTAAGCAAAAGAAAGATGATGGTCTATTTTATGCTGTTAGAGGGATAGGGTATGTTTTTATGCTTCAACATCAATTGGATAGTGCTTTGGTCTATTATCAAAAAGCATTGGATGTTGCAGAGAATATAGGGGAAGATTATTATAAATCTATAATATTGAGTGAATTGGGAATTTTGCATAATGAAAAAGGGGAATTTCAAAAGGCTAACCAATATCTTTCTGCATCTATATCTTCTGCACCAACTGGTACTAATTTATTTTCTGAATATCTTCGAAAAGGTTGTATCTTACGTAATATCCATCAAATGGACTCTGCACGGTATTATTTGAATTTGAGTAAATCTTCTCCTTATATATTTAACCGTGGAGGAAGTTATGGAGAATTATATAAATTGGAGAAAGAAGAGAAAAATTATCCAGCAGCTATAGCGGCAGCTGATTCTTTTATTTATTATCTAGATTCAATTTATGATACAACAAAGGCAGCTGAGATAACTCGTTTGGCTGATCAATATGAAATCGAATTTTATCAGCAAAAAATTGCGGGAAGATATAAAATTGAGGTCTTATCACTTTTGCTGTTATTTATTATTGGAGGAGCGATTTCTCTTTGGATTGATAAACGTCGAAAAAAGAAGTATCTTGAGTTACAAAATCAATTAATGAAGAGTCGTACAGATATTCTATCTGGGGACTTTGAGGATCAGGGTAATGCTGAATCTGATTTTATGAGGATGTTGGAGCCGAGTTTAGAACTTTGTCTTCAGTTGTTTCGAAGGACAGAAACCCATGAGAAACTTCTTTCTTTGGAGAAAAAGATGGGCGTTGCTACCTCTTTGAGTATTCATGAAGGACAGATGATTTGTGAAAGCATTTATGAAACTTTTGGCGACATTATGCTTAAATTGAAAATTCAATATGCTGATTTAACTAAAGAAGACTTGCTCCATTGCGTATTTCTCTTATTGGGTTGCTCCAAAGAAACAATCTTATTATGTACACGTGCTTCTGAAGGAGCATTTAAAAGTCGGAAAAGTCGCATGAAGATTAAGTTAGGAGAAGAATTCTTTGAATGGATGACTATACGCCAATATCTTGTCTCATAGGTGTTTATGTTGGATTGTGACATTCCTGTAACTTTTCTGTAACTTGCAGTCGAGATCCATAGTTATCTTGTAACTTTATTGTGACCAGGCATCTGAATTTATTTAAATCTTATCCCTTACATTTGTATCATAACCAATAAAAATAAGTATTATGAAAGCAAAACTATTATTATTACTTTGTTGCTTATTTGCGATTGAAGGATGGGCAAATTCAAATGATATTCATTTACTAAAAGATAGCCGCTCTAATCCTATGGGAATACCTATTCAACCTACTTATGAGAAATGTGCTATTCTCTCTAATATTCTTAATGTAAGCTTCGGTAGAGCAAAAGATTATGCTATCATTACTGTAACGAATAAAGCTACAGGTGAAATTGTACATTCCAAAACTTATCACAACACTAGCATTGTCATGATTGATATGTCTTCTTGTGAAAAAGGAGAATATACTATTCATATAATTTTGAATGATTGTTTGTTGGAAGGTACATTTACTGTACAGTGAAACTGAACTGAATAAGGTAATGGATAAATGTACTTTTAGTCTTAGTGACAAGAAGTAACTTTTTGTGTTCCTTTTCTGTATAGTCGATATTTCTAATTGTAAAATATTAAGTTAGAGGAAGGAGGTAATTTCCTTTGGGATCTGTTATTTATTATTGTTGTAACGTATTTATCAACCTTTAAATTCAATCGGTTATGAAAGCAATTTTTTTTATGTTTTTATTATGTTGTATTTGCTGCTTATCATGTTCGGATGAGCAAAATACTCTTTCAGAAGAACAGAATGTTATTGAGAATAAGACTTTTGAAAAAGTGAGTAGTTTAGAATTGAAACAACAACTACTGGATTACTTGAATAATTCGGTAAAACCCGTTGGCGGAATTAAAATAATAGATAAATTTATATGAAAGAAAAGTTG
>ERZ791875.1457-NODE-1457-length-15660-cov-2.853893_pt1 | contig 15660 bp, 13 predicted proteins | sample MGYA00510278_ERZ791875 | MGnify/ENA primary metagenome ERZ791875 (study PRJEB30046, sample SAMN00792078) | human gut metagenome | study: EMG produced TPA metagenomics assembly of the A metagenome-wide association study of gut microbiota in type 2...
GCAGATGCATATATAATATGCTTAAAAACAGGAGCATTCGAGCATGTGGAAATTAAAACAGATTTTTGATGGGGAATATGGCTGTGAAGAACGGCAGCCGGGAGAAAAAGAGAAATGCCTTGTGATTTTTACAAACGAGGCAGGAGAGGAAAAGTCATTTGCGGCAAATGAGGACTGGATCGCAGCGATTGAGAAATTGGCCTATAATCCGTTAATGAAAATAATTATCAGTAAGCCGGCGGCGAAAGACTGCCAGTATAAGAAAATCGTAATCGAGAAAAAAGGCGAAGGCTATCAGGCAGCAAAATATACAGACAAGCAGGTGTTCCACGATAATTTCGGGAAAGAGGATCTGTCAGGATTTCTTATGGAAGTGATGCATGAAACCTTTTTGCAGGTGAATGCGTGGGATGAGACAAAAGAATACAGTCTGTTGGTTTCGAAGAAAGGTGCGGTCACATTGAAAGCAAAGACTTCGAAAGAGGCACATAAAAACGATACTGCAACAGAGCACAACCGCAAGAAAAATTACATTTTAGAGGAAGGGCGGGTAATACCGCCGCTTGTTGACATGGGTATTTTTACAAAAGAAGGAAAAGTGGTAAAGTCCATGTACGATAAGTTCCGCCAGATCAACCGTTTTATTGAGATCATCGATGACGGAATCCGGGAATACAAAGGTGAGGAGATCCACATTATTGACTTCGGATGTGGAAAGTCATATCTGACTTTTATCATGTATTACTATTTTTCCGAAATCAGACATATGAAGGTGCAGATGCTTGGTCTGGATCTGAAAAAGGATGTCATTGAAAAATGTAATCAGGCGGCAGCAAAATACGGATACGACAATCTGCGGTTCGAACTGGGCGATATCAATGGTTTTCAGACACCGTTTGATGTGGATATGGTGGTGACACTCCATGCCTGTGACACAGCAACCGATTTTGCGCTCTATAATGCGATTAAGTGGAATGCAAAAATGATTTTCTCCGTACCATGCTGCCAGCATGAGGTAAATAAGCAGATACAGAGCGAGGACTATTCCCTGCTTACTCACAACTGATGCAATCCGTGCAAATCTGTTAGAATGCTGTGGTTACAAAACGCAATTGCTCGAATTTATTGATTTTGAGCACACACCGAAAAATATCCTGATCCGTGCAGTCCGACGCCCTGTAGTGCCTTCGTCTGCCAGAAAAAAATACCTGTCGGAAGTCGAAAACATGTGTCAGGAGTTTCATCTGCAGCCGACATTGTATACATTATTGCGAAACGATTGTAAGATATGATAATATAGGCATAGTAGTAGAAAACCGCGGAATTCATAGAAAACGTGGATTGAATTTGAGTTTCACAATATAAGGAGAACCCATATGGAAGACATTTTAGCAGCATTTCCAGATAAAGAAACCTTCGACCGTTACTGGGAGGAAAACTATGTTCCGGTAACATATGAGGACGTAAAAGAAGCATTTGAGGATTTTGTGGCATCCGCAGGCGGACATATTTACCTGTCCGATTATGAGGAGAGCGGATGCATTTCCAAAGAGGATTTTAAAGATAATCTTTCACAGGAAGCACAGTTTGCGTTTCAGGACGGATTGACGGAAGTATTTTATGACAAGAACCCGGATTTGTACGAGACGGCTTTTGCGATTTTTGAAGAAGCACAGATGTCCGGAAATCAGGATGCGAATGTAGCAGCAACATTCCACGAGACATTTAACCGTCTGTATGCAGAATTTTTAGACCGTTTATTCGAAGAAAACGCAGGACTTTTGCAGAAAAAATAAAACGGTTAAAAGATATATTAGACGATTACACAACTCTAATTTATATAACGTACATCTGAGTTTTGTAATCACTAGAGAAGACATATAAGAAAGAGGAAATATATGGCAACACTTGGAATTCCACAGAATACCATAGAAGTTTTACAGAAATATAATTTTAATTTTCAGAAAAAATTTGGACAGAATTTCCTGATCGACACGCATGTGTTAGAGAAGATCATTGAGGAATCCGGCATTACAAAAGAGGATTTTGTGTTAGAGATCGGACCTGGAATCGGCACAATGACACAGTATCTCTGCGAGAATGCGAGGGAAGTGGCAGCAGTGGAGATCGACAAGAACCTGATCCCGATTCTGGCGGACACGTTGAGTGCTTACGATAATGTGGAAGTTATCAATGATGATATTTTAAAAGTCGATATCAACCGGCTGGCAGAGGAAAAGAACAGCGGCAGGCCGATTAAAGTAGTGGCAAACCTTCCATATTATATTACAACACCGATCATTATGGGCTTGTTTGAAAGCCATGTTCCAATTGACAGCATTACGATCATGGTGCAGAAGGAAGTGGCAGACCGTATGCAGGTAGGACCTGGCACAAAAGATTACGGAGCACTTTCCCTTGCAGTACAGTACTATGCAAAACCGGAAATCGTGGCGATCGTTCCACCGAACTGTTTTATGCCGCGCCCTAACGTTGGAAGTGCAGTGATCCGTCTCACCAGACACAAGGAAGTGCCGGTACAGGTGGATGATGAAAAACTGATGTTTAAGATCATCCGGGCATCTTTTAACCAGCGCAGAAAAACGTTGGCGAATGGGTTGAACAATGCGCCGGATATCCACCTTTCCAAGGAAGATATTCAGGAGAGTATTGAAGAACTTGGTGTTCCGGTGACAATCCGCGGTGAGGCACTGACGCTGGAGCAGTTTGCAAAACTGAGCAATATCATTGGAAACAGATTGAAAAAATAATTATAAAAAAGCACTCCATTTCATATACTTGTATATGAGATGGAGATTTTTTATGCGTAAAAACAGACTTGCAAAAAAAATAAATACAATGCTGACCGTCCTTTTACTGGTACTTCTGATCCCACTTTTTTTTACTATTTTTTATCAGAAAATGCAGCTGGAAGAGCTGCTGGGAAATGTGGAGGGCACAGCGGAAGAAGAGAAGGACGCGGACATGCTTTTTTTGATTGTCGCAAAGGAGATCAGTGCAGACGCACCGAAGGAGTGCCTCAAGGCGCAGTGCGTGATCGCCCGGACGAATCTCGTGGCAGCAGAAGAAATGGGGACAGAGACACCCGGACAGATGAAGTTAGAGGAACTGCAGGAGTTGTGGGGAAACTATTTTTCCGAGGCAGAGGCTAAGATAAAGGAAGCGGTCGCAGAGACAAAGGGCGAGACGCTGCAGTATCAGGGGCATTACATATATGCGGCATATCACGCGGTAAGTGCGGGGAATACGAGAAACATGCAGGAATTATATCCAGATTCGGATATGCCCTATCTTTGCAGTGTACCGTGCTATGAGGATGCACAGGCAAAAGAATACCTTTCGGTGTTGTATCTGGATCGGGATATTACGATTGAGGAGAAGGACAGTACAGGGTATGTGACAAAGGCAGAAATGGATGGCATATCTTATACCGGAGAGGAATTGCGCGGGATACTTGGACTGAAATCTGCAAATTTTACGGTGACAGAGCTGGAAGACGGAAAAGTCAGGATCGTAACGAAAGGACGTGGGCATGGATTTGGATTGAGTCAGTACACTGCACAGAAAATGGCAGAAAACGGTGATGATTATAAAATGATTTTACAGTATTTTTTTCCGGAAGCCAAGATATGTGAATAAACCGTCTGATTGTGGCAACACTATTGTTAATAGTAGGAATCAGATTCTGCTAAATAAACAATGGACGGTGAAAAATATGAGAAAGAATCACGGATGGGCAGCCTTCTGGCAGAAAAAACAGTATATCATCGCGGGCACGCTGGTAGTTCTTGCAGCGGTCGGCATGACAGTTTTATATAGCAGAGGACAGGAACAGGAGAGAAAGCAGTTAGAACAGGAAATTGCAGCAGAAATGGATTCAGAGAATCCGGATGTGGCAATGGAGGAGGACACAGAGACAGATCAGGTAACTTCTATTTTAAAGCCTCAGGCACAGAGCACAGAAAATGCAGAGGTTGCAAAAGAGACGGAAGAACCGGAAACAGATAAAGAGGAGGCGACACCTGCAGGAAGCACATCGCAGGCACTTCATTTTGCAGCGGAGGAAGGAATCCTTTGGCCGATGGAAGGAAATGTGATCTTAGATTACAGTATGGATTCCACAGTTTATTTCGCAACGCTTGACCAGTACAAATATAACCCGGCAGTCATTATTGCAGGGGATGTGAACAGTAAAGTGTATGCGGTTGCAAAAGGAAAGATCCAGAGTATTGAGACAAATGAGGTGACAGGCTGCACTGTGACAGAAGATTTAGGAGACGGATATCAGGCTGTTTACGGTCAGCTCAAAGAGCCGAATTTTGCAGTGGGAGACTATGTGGAGGCTGGTCATGTGATCGGTTACGTGAACGAACCGACAAAATATTATTCCGTTGAGGGATGCAATCTGTATTTTGAACTTCGCAAAGACGGAGCACCGGTCGATCCAATCGAATTTTTTGAATAGAACCCCCTTTTTCTTGAACGCAGGGCATTTCTGGACTATAATAAACGTTAGTAAGATACCAAAAACTGGCAGAAAGGAACAAACTGCATGGAAGTTCAGGAATCAAATGACGTGGTAAAAGCATGGAAACAGGAAGTTTTAGACAGCAGAGGCAGGGATGCGGAGCGCACATTAAAGGGGTGTCTTGAGATAGAGCGGTATGCAAAGGAACATAAGGATGCCGCGCTTCTTGGTTTTGCATATTTTTACAGTGGGGAGACTTACTATGTGTTAAATGATGCGGAGCATATGTTTCGCTATATTGCGCAGGCAATCCACCTTTTAGATCAGACCAAGCAGTGGGAGCTGATCGGAAGATCTTACAATCTCATGGCGATATCTTCCATTAATAAAGGAAATGTTTCGGTAGCGATGGATTATTACCTGACGGGATTGACTTACTGCCGCAAATATGGGGTTACTAAGATGGAGAGCAGTATTATGCAGAATCTTGGTAATCTGTACATGGAAAATGGTGTGTACCATGAGGCACAAAGTTATTTTGAACAGGCTTATTCATACTACAAGAGTAATTTGGCAAAAAAAGGAAATTATGTTGGCCTGACGGCAATTTATGTAAACCTTGCGCGCTGCTATATGCTGCAGGGAATGTTAGATAAGACCAGAGTATATATTGAAAAACTGGATTCAGAATGTGAATCCTATTACGAGGACATCGATTATCTGTATGTCGGATGCATGAAGGCAAGATACTATCATCTGATCCGCAGTTATGCAAGACGCGATGCGCAGATTACGGAGATTCAGGAAAAAATCAGTAAAGAAGTACAGATCATGGAGGTTTTTGATGATCTTTATGACTTCTGTAATCTGATGCTTGAGATTGACCGGGATGATGTGCTCTGGATGGTTGTTGGAAAACTGGATGAGATTGTGAAAAACGCGGGTGTCGTCAATCTGCAGCGCAAAGTGATCTCGTTAAAGATCAAGGGCTACCGCAAGAATCAGGACAATGCGAGTTATTTGCAGGCAGCAGGTCTGTATTATGAACTTTCTGAGATCATGGAACGTGAGAACAAGGACATGATCGTGAATATGCTCTATGTCAGAAGTTCCTTAGAGCGGGCAAATGAGAGCCGGAAGCAGATGGAGGCTGTCAACGTGAAGCTGTTAGAACAGTCAGAGACAGACCAGCTTACCGGACTGGCGAACCGTTACCGCCTGAATGATTATTCGGAAAAAGTGTTGGAATATTGCTTTGAACATCAGCTTCCACTCGCCATGGAGATTTTGGATATCGACTTTTTCAAACAGTATAATGACAACTATGGTCATCAGCAGGGTGACGAGTGCATCACAGCGATTGCAAACCAGTTGAAAAAAATGGAAAACGGACAGACCTTCTGTGCGCGTTACGGCGGGGATGAATTTATTGTGATCTATGCCGGCATGAGTGCAGAAGAGGTGCGTGAGCGTGCAGAGACTCTGCGGCAGAATATTATGAATCTGAAATTGGAGCATCTGTATTCGAAAGCACTGCCGATCGTGACAATTTCCCAGGGAATTTCCTATGGGATTCCGGAGAAAGAGAACCGCAGCTGGGATTTTTTACATGTCGCAGATATGTTGTTATACCGGGTAAAAGCACGGAGCAGAAATGACATTTGCCTTGCCAATCTTAATGGGGAGGAGATAGAACCGCCAAAGCAGCAGGAAAAAGTGGAACCATAAGAAAAAAGCGGCATAAGTTATAATGAAAGCAAGTGAATGGGCAATCCGCAATCGAAATATTGTCAGCGCCCTTTTTACAGGGGCTGGCGCATATCACATTTTTACACGGGAAAACAGAGCACATGTGGAGTGTGGGATGACGGAAGTTTGCTTGGATATGGATGAAAAACAGGGAGAGTTCGATTGCTTTTCATATTAACCCAGCTTTCGTTTTGTGGAAGCCGGGGTACATAGATCAGGTGACAGGCGGGCTGCGCCGTGATAATGGCAGGCGCATTGCGATACGACAGGCAGTTGACAAAACGGTGATAATATGCTAATGTTAACGACTGCGCGTTCGCACGAAAGGAAAATATATGGAAACAGTAAGATTTGATGAATTAGATTTATATCCACAGGTACTCCGTGCCATTAAAGAGATGGGATTCGAGGAGGCAACTCCGATCCAGAGTCAGGCAATCCCGGTCGTAATGTCAGGAGTCGATGTGATCGGACAGGCACAGACAGGAACCGGAAAGACAGCATCTTTCGGTATCCCGGTGCTTCACAAAGTAGACCCGAATAACAAAAAGACACAGGTGATCATCCTCTCTCCAACCAGAGAACTTGCAATTCAGGTGTCAGAGGAAATCCGTAAATTAAGCAAATACATGCATGGCGTGAAAATCCTTCCGGTATACGGCGGACAGGATATCAACCGTCAGATCAAGGCATTAAAAGGCGGTGCACAGATCATCATCGGTACACCGGGCCGTGTCATGGATCATCTCCGCAGAAAAACGATCCGCTGCGACGCAGTCAACACAATCGTGTTAGACGAGGCGGACGAGATGTTAAACATGGGATTCCGTGAAGATATTGAGACGATTTTGGAATATATCCCGGAAGAGGGAAGACAGACGGTTCTGTTTTCTGCGACCATGCCAAAACCAATTTTAGATATCACAAAGAAGTACCAGCATGATGCAGTGACAATCAAGGTTGTAAAAAAAGAACTGACCGTTCCAAGCATTGAGCAGTACTATTATGATGTAAAACGCAAGGACAAGACCGAAGTCCTGACGAGACTGTTAGATTACTACAATCCAAAGCTTTCCCTTGTATTCTGTAATACCAAGAAAATGGTTGACGAACTTTCCGAGGAGTTAAAGAGCCGTGGATACATGGCAGAAGGACTTCACGGAGATATGAAACAGGCACAGCGTGACCGTGTCATGAAAGCGTTCCGTTCCGGACGCGTGGAGATATTGATCGCCACAGACGTTGCCGCAAGAGGAATCGATGTGGATGATGTGGAGGCAGTATTCAACTATGACATCCCACAGGACGACGAATATTATGTTCACCGTATCGGACGTACCGGACGAGCTGGACGTACCGGACGAGCTTTCACCTTTGTAAAAGGAAAAGAAGTTTACAAGTTAAAAGATATCATGCGTTACTGCAAGACGAAGATCCTTGCAATGCCAATCCCTTCTTCGGATGATGTGGCACAGATCAAGGCAGAGAAAGTGATGCAGGGAATCGGTGAGATCATCGAGAATGAGAACTTAAAAGAGATGATCGAGATCATTGAAAAACAGGTCAACGATTCCGATTACACTGCAATGGATATTGCAGCAGCTTTCTTAAAACAGGCACTCGGTCAGGTAAATCTTGAGAATGACAGAGATAACGGTGAGATCGATTGGGACAACACCGGGGCAGAAGAAGGCATGGTTCGTCTGTTCATTAATATTGGTAAAAAAGACCGCGTGAAACCGGGCGATATCTTAGGTGCCATTGCAGGAGAGTCAGGAATGCCTGGAAAACTGGTTGGTGCAATCGATATGTATGACAAATATACCTTCGTGGAAGTGCCGAGAGAGTACGGCAAAGAAGTGTTAGAAGCCATGAAGAATGTGAAGATCAAAGGACGTTCCGTAAATATGGAGCCGGCAAACCAGAAATAAAATAAATAGAAAAAGAGTCTCTTTTGTGAATTTTTTAGCAAAATTTCGAAAGAGACTCTTTTTTTGGTGGATTGCGCTACTTGAAATCGATTACATTTAATAGTATAATTTTTCACGGTTGTATAAATAAAAGGCAAAACAAGGAGGATAACACCGTGGATTGGAAGAATTTAGATACCCTTACTTCTTTTGAAGAATTGTCAAAGGCAGCAGAAGTTGACCTGACAAAAGTAATGGCGGGAGAAAACGGCGCAGAGCGTGTGAAAAAATACAGCACACCAATGGCAGAGGGACTTGCATATAACTATGCTGCAAAAAAAGTAGATGATTCCACTTTGGAAGCACTTGCAAAATTAGCAGAGGAAGCACAGCTTTCTGAAAAATTTGCAGCTTTATATAATGGTGAAGTGGTAAATACAGGCGAGAAACGTCTTGTACTTCATCATATGACACGCGGACAGTTAGGTGATGCTGTAAATGCAGACGGCGTTGACAAACGTTCTTTCTATGTAGAACAGCAGAACAGAATCGCTGATTTCGCAAATAAAGTACATGCCGGCGAGATCACAAACGCAGCAGGTGAGAAGTTTACAACTGTAGTTCAGATTGGTATCGGCGGAAGCGACCTTGGTCCTCGTGCAATGTATCTTGCACTTGAGAACTGGGCAAAGAAGAATAACACATTCAAAATGGAAGCAAAATTCATCAGCAATGTTGATCCGGATGACGCAGCAGCAGTATTAGCTTCTACAGATGTTGCACATTCTATTTTCGTACTTGTATCAAAATCAGGTACAACATTAGAGACATTGACCAATGAATCTTTTGTAAAAGATGCTTTGAAAAAAGCAGGATTAGATGCTTCTAAACATATGATCGCTGTTACAAGTGAGACATCTCCACTTGCTAAGAGTGACGATTATCTGGCAGCATTTTTCATGGACGATTACATCGGAGGACGTTTCTCCTCTACATCAGCAGTTGGCGGCGCTGTATTATCTCTGGCATTTGGACCGGAAGTGTTCGCACAGTTCTTAGACGGCGCAGCAGCAGAAGACAAACTTTCTCTGAATAAAAATATTTTGGAAAATCCGGAAATGCTTGACGCACTGATTGGTGTTTATGAGCGTAACGTACTCGGCTATCCGGCTACAGCCGTTTTACCATACTCTCAGGCTTTAAGCCGTTTCCCTGCACATTTACAGCAGTTAGACATGGAGTCTAATGGTAAATCCGTTAACCGTTTTGGTGAGCCGGTTGATTATGTGACAGGACCAGTGATCTTCGGTGAGCCTGGAACAAACGGACAGCATTCCTTCTATCAGTTATTACATCAGGGAACTGATATTGTTCCACTGCAGTTCATCGGATTTAAGAACAGCCAGATCGGAACAGATGTTGTGATCCAGGACAGCACAAGCCAGCAGAAACTCTGCGCAAACGTTGCAGCACAGATCGTAGCATTCGCATGTGGAAAAGCAGACGACAACCGCAACAAGAATTTCGAGGGAGGACGTCCTTCTTCTATCATCATCGGAGAAGAATTAAATCCTAAGACACTTGGCGCTTTACTTGCTCACTTCGAGAACAAAGTAATGTTCCAGGGATTCTTATGGAACATCAACAGTTTTGACCAGGAAGGCGTTCAGCTTGGAAAAGTACTTGCAAAACGTGTTCTTGCACATGAGACAGACGGAGCATTAAAAGTTTACAGTGATCTGTTAAATATCTAATAGACGAAAAACAAATTGCAATGAAAACACCTTTTCGTGAGACAGCAGAAAGTTGCAGCCGAAGCGGAAAGGTGTTTTTGACTGAAAGGGATTAGTTCATGAAAAGAGAATCATTTAAATCGCGTCTGGGATTCATTCTTGTGAGTGCCGGATGCGCCATTGGAATTGGAAATGTATGGCGGTTTCCCTATGTGGCAGGAGAAAACGGTGGAGGACTGTTTGTGTTACTCTATCTCGTATTTTTGATCGCTATGGGACTTCCGGTTCTGACCATGGAGCTTGCCGTGGGACGTGCAAGCAGAAAAAGTGCGGTGTTAGGTTACAAAGCACTGGAAAAGCCGGGAAGCAAATGGCATCTGCATGGCTGGGCAGCAATTTTCGGCTGTTATATGCTGATGATGTACTATACGACAGTTTCAGGCTGGATGAGCACTTATTTTTACAAGTTCGCGGCGGGTGAATTTCAGGCTGGCATGGATGTGGAGGCGACCGGAGCAGTGTTTTCGAATCTGCTGGCAGACCCGTTGCAGATGAGTTTCTGGATGATACTGACCGTGCTGCTCGGCTTCTTTGTTTGCAGCAGAGGGTTACAGAATGGTCTGGAAAAAATCAGCAAAGTTATGATGAGCGCGCTGCTTGGGCTGATCGTGATTCTTGCAGTGCACAGTTTTACGCTGTCTGGTGCAGGAGAGGGAATCCGTTTTTATCTGATTCCGAATCTTGGGACAATCCGTGAAGTAGGGATTGGAAATGTTGTGTCAGCAGCGATGAATCAGGCATTCTTTACGTTGAGTCTTGGCGTTGCAGCCATGGAGATTTTCGGAAGTTACATGAGCCGTGACAACAGCCTCGCAGGAGAAGGTGTCAGAATCTGTGCACTTGACACATTTGTGGCGATCATGGCGGGACTCATTATTTTCCCGGCATGTTTTAGCTATGGTGTGGAAGTCGGAGCAGGACCGAAGCTTATTTTTATCACACTGCCGAATGTGTTTGTGAATATGGAAGGCGGACGTATCTGGGGAACGTTGTTCTTCTTATTTATGACATTTGCAAGCTTTTCCACGATCATTGCGGTATTTGAAAATATTATGTCATTCTGTATGGATATGTTTGGCTGGAGCCGTAAAAAAGCTGCATTGGTCAACTGTATCATCATACTGATCGCCAGTATGCCATGCGTGCTTGGATATAATGTCTGGAGCGATCTGCACCTGATCGGTGGACGGGATGTGTTAGACAGTGAGGATTTTATTGTGAGCAATCTGCTGCTTCCAGGCGGTTCCCTGATTTACCTGTTATTCTGCGTAACAAAATGGGGCTGGGGCTTTGACCGGTATCTGGAAGAAGCAAATACTGGAAAAGGATTAAAGATCGCGAAAGCATTGAAACCATATTTTCAGTTTGTGCTTCCGGTGCTGATCCTCTTTATCCTGATTCAGGGATTATTATAAAAAATGAGTGGCTGTTTCTATCTGGTATTTACAACTTCGTACCAATAGGAACGGCCATTTTCAATCATATTACAATAGGTGTTGACCATGATTTCGCGGAATGGGGCGAATTCGTCAGCAAGTTCAAGCTTTTCTGGGTAAGTTCTTGTGACGAAGTCAATCTCCTCCGCGATTTTTCTTGCAACGGAAGCGTCTTTGATCGGCACAATGCCAAAAAAAGTGGAACAGTAAGTCTTGCATCCGGTGCAGGAGGCGAGCAGGACTTTTGCAAAATTTTCCCATTCTGCCAGAAGAACTGCCTGTTCGGTTTCATTTTCAGGCGTATAGTCGAGCAGACAGAGATCTTTCATATATTGTTTTAATTCTTTCTGTAAATGCCGTTTGTTGAAAAAAGAGATTCCGGCAGCACCGGAGGCTTTGATCATCATCCAGGCTTTCATGAACGCATCACTTTTTTTATCTTTTCCATAACGTTTTTCCAACAATTTCATACGGTAGTTGTCATTTGGAAGGTCTAACTCCTGGCTGATTGCCTGGGAGAGAATCTCTTTCCTTTCGTTGGCGTTTTCTATCTCATAATAATGTTCCGGCCAGTTTTCGAGGTAATCGATCTGGGCGGTGTTTTCTTTTTTCAAAAGCATATATGGAAGTCCTTTCTTGTTTCGCAGTTATCTTATTTAGTGATTATACCATGAAGTTATCTGGTTTGCACTGCGAAGTTGAGGGAGAAGGCTTGGATGTTTAAGTGAAAGAACAGAAAGGGTTATTGAGAAAAATAGTGAATAGCTGTGCTTGACATTTTTCCCTGCCTGTATTATATTCTAAATACCCCATAGGGGTATGCAAAAACAATGATGCATGACAAAATCATAAGTGGTAAAACTAATCATCGGATAGCAGAACCAGTATAGAAGTGTCAGAAAGGATGTGGAGTGATGACTTGTTGCTGCAAAGGAAATGACGACGAGAACGTAAAGCATAAACAGCGTGATGAGCAGGAGAAGAAGGCGCTTATGACGCGCTTAAGCCGTATTGAAGGACAGGTGCGTGGAATCAGGGCAATGGTGGAGGATGACCGCTACTGTGTGGATATTCTGACACAGGTGTCAGCAATCCAGGCTGCGCTGAATGGATTTAACAAAGAACTTCTGGCGAGACATATCAAAACCTGTGTGTCGGAGGACATCCGCGAAGGAAACGACGAGGCAGTTGACGAACTGTGCGAGCTTTTGAAGAAACTCATGAAATAAGACATATAGATCATTGCGAAATTCACAGATTTTCATAACCTGAATTTGAGTTCCACAATTATTTAGATAGAATCTAACAGGAAAGGAAGACATACATGAAAGAGAGATTTGATGTAACAGGCATGACCTGTTCCGCCTGCTCCTCCCATGTTGAGAAAAGTGTAAGCAAGCTTACCGGGGTGGAGAATGTCAGCGTGAATCTGCTGACAAACAGCATGCAGGTGGAATTTGACGAAAATCAATTAGATACAGCGGGTATTATCAAGGCAGTGGAAGATGCCGGATATGGTGCGGCGGTAAAAGACGAGCACGCAAAATCCGGAACGAAAAAAGCCGGACAGCCGGGCAGTCAGGAGAATAACGGACTTTCAGTCGTAGAACAGAATGTGAAAAACATGAAGAAACGACTGATCATTTCCCTGATTTTCTGGATACCATTAATGTATGTGTCTATGGGACATATGATTTATCAGTGGCTAGGTATCCCAATGCCGCCATTTACCATGAATTTCCTGCATGGAAATGAAAATGCGATCGCATACGCATTTACACAATTTTTACTGTTGCTGCCAATTTTGATCGCAAACCAGAAATATTTCAAAAATGGATTTAAAACGTTGTGGCACAAAAGTCCAAACATGGACAGCCTGATCGCAATCGGTGTGGGTGCGGCGATCCTTTATGGTATTTTTGCAATCTATCGGATTGGTTATGCAATGGGACACGGTGATATGACAGTCGTACACCAGTATGCGCATGATCTATACTTTGAGTCGGCAGGAACAATCCTGACACTGATCACCATTGGAAAATATCTGGAAACAAAGTCCAAAGGCAAGACAAGCGAGGCAATCACGAAACTGTTAAACCTTGCACCAAAGACCGTGACAGTCGTAAGAGACGGTGTCGAACAGGTCATTGACGCAGCAGATGTGGAAAAAGGAGAAATCTTCCTCGTAAAACCGGGAGAGTCCGTCGCAGTGGACGGTATTGTTTTAGAAGGAAAATCATCCTTCGACGAATCGGCGATCACAGGTGAGAGTATCCCGGTTTTAAAACAGGAAGGAGATACCATTGTTTCTGCTTCCATGAACAAATCCGGTCTTATCCGCGCTAAAGCAACAAAAGTTGGTGAGGATACCACGATCGCGCAGATCATTAGACTTGTAGAGGAAGCCTCGTCAAGCAAGGCTCCAATCGCAAAAATGGCAGATAAGATCGCCGGAATTTTTGTGCCAACGGTTATTACAATCGCCCTGATCACTGGAATTATCTGGCTGCTTTCGGGTGCAGCGTTTGAGTTTGCAATGTCGACTGCCATCGCAGTGCTTGTCATCTCCTGCCCGTGCGCACTTGGACTGGCTACCCCGGTTGCGATTATGGTTGGAACAGGAAAAGGTGCTGAGAATGGTATCCTGATCAAATCGGGTGATGCATTGGAGACAGCACATCAGATTGACACGGTTGTTTTGGATAAGACCGGAACCATTACGCAGGGAAAACCGGTTGTGACAGATATCCTTTACATGACAGCAACAAATAACGAAACATCCGGTGACACCCAGTTACACATGGCAACAGTTACGGAAAGAAAAAAACTTGACAATCCGGCAGTGGCACTCCTTAAAATTGCAGGAAGCCTTGAAAAAGGCAGTGAGCACCCGCTTGCAGAGGCAATCGTAACTTACTGCGAATCAGAAAACATCACACTGGAAAAAGTAACCGGATTTAACGCCTTATTCGGCAAAGGAATCGAAGGTGCCGTATCCGGTACACACTATTTTGCCGGAAATGAAAAAATGATGACGGAGAAGGGGATCATTCTTTCCAATGAACAAAAAGAGCAGATTCATGCGCTTGCAAAACAGGGCAAGACGCCGCTTCTTTTTGCAGATGAAAAACAGTTCCTTGGAATCGTTGCAGTTGCGGATGTCGTAAAGCCTACCAGCAAAGAGGCAGTGCAGAAATTCCGCGATTATGGAATACATGTGATTATGTTAACTGGTGATAACGAAGTGACTGCACAGGCAATCAAGGAACAGGTTGGAATTGACGAAGTCATCGCAGGTGTTCTGCCAACACAGAAAGAAGAAAAAATTTCAGCCTTAAAACAGGCAGGACATAAAGTAGCCATGATCGGCGACGGAATCAATGATGCTCCGGCACTTGCCTCGGCAGATGTAGGAATCGCGATCGGCGCCGGAACGGACGTGGCGATTGAGAGTGCGGATATTGTTTTGATGAAAAATGATTTACTTGACGCAGTTGGTGCAGTAAAATTAAGCAAAGCCGTCATCCGCAACATCAAAGAGAACTTATTCTGGGCATTCTTTTACAACAGTATCGGAATCCCACTTGCAGCAGGTGTTTTATATCCGTTCTTCCAGATCAAGTTGAACCCGATGTTCGGCGCGGCGGCCATGAGCTTAAGCAGCGTGTGTGTTGTAAGTAATGCGCTTCGTTTAAGGTGGGTGAAACTGCATGATACAAAAAAAGCGTTGAAAAATACGCAGGAAGAACCAGACAAAAAGATTACGGCAAACACAACTAACGATATTAGCCAGCAAAACAGACTGGATAATAATACAAAATCAAATAATAATCATAAAGGAGAAGCAAGTATGACAACAACAATTTCAATCGAAGGCATGATGTGTGGACACTGCCAGGCAAGAGTAGAGAAGGCATTAAAAGAGGTACCGGGAGTGACAGAAGTTACCGTAAGCCTTGAAAATAAAAACGCAGTCGTAACAGGCGATGCTTCCGTAGAAGCTTTAAAACAGGCAGTTGTAGAAGCAGGTTATGAAGTGAAATAAAAAGTTCAGGAACAATAGACATTAACAAAAAAGGATACCACATGCAAACCACATGTAGTATCCTTTTTTAGCGGAGATAGCGGGATTTGAACTCGCGCGCCGGAGCATTTACCGACCTACCGCATTTCGAGTGCGGACCCTTCAGCCACTTGGGTATATCTCCATTGAAAAAAACGCAAAAACGAATTTTTCTGTATAAAAATACTCGTTTAGTATACCATATTTTCTACAATCTGCA
>ERZ791875.1461-NODE-1461-length-15646-cov-14.365531_pt1 | contig 15646 bp, 14 predicted proteins | sample MGYA00510278_ERZ791875 | MGnify/ENA primary metagenome ERZ791875 (study PRJEB30046, sample SAMN00792078) | human gut metagenome | study: EMG produced TPA metagenomics assembly of the A metagenome-wide association study of gut microbiota in type 2...
ATTTCTGACTTATTATCTATAAAATATTGAGTAATAATCGGTTGTAAATACTTTTTCTGACTTTTCAACACGACCAATATCCCAATCAACAAAATCAGAACATAAACAATTTCAAAAAACATTGGAGGCATAATCATAATTTTTATTCTCAATAATCATTAATATGCAGAAACTGTAACACTTCCCTTTCCCGCACTCTTATCGTATGTCCCTGAAGAATTAATAACATAAGAAAGGTTAAAGCCAACAACCTGAGTTATAGTTGCCTTAATTTTCCCCGTACTATTAAATGATATAGAATTTCCTGATACATAGCCACTCGCATAAGATTGAGAATATGTATAAACTGATAATCCTGTTATATCTGTCATTACTGTTACATTTTTGTTATCTTCGATCAAAGTTACACTAAACCATGTAAGATTCCAAATCCAATCACTGAATGAATAAATTTCACTACGTGTTTTAGCAAGCGGCACACTAGGTTTCTGCTCTTTAGTAGAATAAAACATACAGCCATTTTCTTCTTTATCCTTATACATTTTTAATTCAACAGGGTGTTCTCTAAGTTGTTTTATATCACGAAACAATTCTTCTATTTCTTCTAATGACATCTCATTTTCAGTTTTTTCTGAAGGATTAATCTCAAAGAAATCGATGTTTACATCATATTTTTCAGCTAATGATGCAATCTTTGTTTTAACTTCTTCCTTCTTAACTTCTGAATTAGCATCAAACTCTTCATTTGTACATGCAATTATTACTACCATAGTAACAACTAAATAAAATAAACTTTTCATATTCATAATGTTTTTATTTAAAATAATAAATCAACTATATCATATTGCTCCGAATATATCTTCTAAAAGACATTAAGATTCTAATTATTCCTTTTCCAACAACCTGATAAAATAGGCACCTACTACAGTACGCCCCGTAAATCCTACTATAGTTTTCCCATCCGTATTTATCAAATCAGCCATTGGTGTGCGATCTGTAGTCTCATTCATAAACTTATGAAGCGGCAACATAAGTTTACGGAATTGCATACGGTCAGCACTCAACGAAGCAGTCCATACTGTCCAATCCACTTTCGTATAACTATGTCTGCTATCCAACGGACATCCAAACTCATTCATCTTAGTAAGATAGAAATCCGTCTCTTTCTGAATGACTCTCTCCGGGAAAAGATTTAAGCCAAGCAGCCTGTCCCACACTAGATTATACTTCATCCCCCAACTATCCGGTTGGTCAAAAGCCAGTCGGTAATGATCACCCGCATAAGCAGCCATTTCCCATTCTTTAGCCATCTCACCGGCAGCGTTCATATACTTCTTAGCTTCTTCTTTCTTATTCAGCATTTCTGCCAGACGTGCATATGCTGCAATACCCAGAATACCTTTAGCAGATAAATTAGCATGATGAGGACAGTCTCCTGCAAAATTATCTGTAGTAAGCTGATCACCGGTATCCGTTCCGTTTTCCAATAAATACTCAGCCCATTGAGTCAATGTCTTCCAATGCTTTTCTGCATACGAAGCATTCTTTTCCATTTTAGCAATAGCAGCAGTCATTATCAATCCGTTTCCTGCTTCTTCTACAGGCATATCACCACCTATCGTCTGCCCGTTTACGATAGGATATCCTCCTAAATCATGCGGAGGAAATGGCTTTCCCCATTTCCCGCTTTCGCTATAATAAAAGAACGGATTAAGCATCGCTTTTACCAAATCGGGATTGTAGCGAAGATATAGCGGTGAAGCCGGATAATATTCATCCACCGGACCTACCTGCGGAGTAAAATAAAGCAATTCTCCATCCGAATCTTCAGACATCTGGAAAGCGGATACAGACTGACGATAAGCCAAAGCACAGAGTTCAGCATATTCTTTTCCTCCGGCAAGGTAAGCATCCGCCATCAATTGACGGTCAAAAGCATAACATTTTGCCATCACTTCTTTATAATCCTTTTCTGCTTCTGCATACAAATCTTCTATGCTTGATTTTCCGTCTTTATTCCAATAAGGTCTTAAATCTTCGCCGAAATAAGCCATTGTATACAGTCCGTCAAAGGCTGCAGTGAGATGTTGCGGGAAATCGCTGTTCATATCCAGCTTCTGTGCAAATGCAGCATAGCGTTTCTCGGCAGACTTTCTCATTTGTTTCAGATCTCCCTCTTTCATAAAGTATGCCCTCATTTCGGCTGCATCCCCCTGTGCACAGGTCACGTCATCCTTTGTTCCCAGATAGAAATATCCCCATGACCGTCCATCTTTCTCTTTATCCACCCATAATTTCTGATTTTCCTGTCCGGTCTTCATCAGAGCCAGTCCATCCTTTTCATATATTTGTGTAGATTGTCCGGCACGAAATGCCTTGTGCGGGTCTATTTCAAAATAAACAGCAACATCATGTTCTTTGCCATCCAATGCTTTAGCCTGATAAGAGATATAATTGACCGGACGGGCAAGTGTCTCCAGATCGTCCAACAGATAAGGAGCGGTAAAGCTAAGTTTCAGTTCCACATCTCCACATTCGAAGGTATAATGCGTCTGGGTTGCTTGCACATCGACAGACGTTTGTTCAGCTTCCCTCAATTCTGCATATAGTCCGAAGTCAACTAATGCACCTCCCATACGATTCTCACAATGAGCGGCAATCACGGCTTTCCCATCTTTCATAGTTTCTGCAATAGAATCCGGGATATTTACTCTGAGATCACTTTTCCACTCATATCCCGTGCTGACCAGTTGCATTCCATTCACATACAATTGAAATACATCATCATGGGAATAGCGTAAATACAGTTGCTTGTTTTTCACCAACGCCGGGTCGAATGTCAGTTCGCGCCTCACCCATATATTAGGTGAGAACCAGGGAGTATGCACATTTCGCTGATCATCCGTGCCGAAAGCCGCCTGTCCTTCTGTCCATGTTGTATCGTCAAACTCTTTGGCTTCCCAATTTTCCTGAGGTTGCTCCATAATATATCTTCCCGTCCACTCTTTTTCATAAGAGATGGGGGCTACCTTTTCCACCGGCATAGTCGGTTCCTCGGCAAAGAGTCCGAAGTCTACCAATCCTCCTCCCACACGATTCTCACAATGAGCGGCAATCAACGCTTTTCCACTTTTCATTGTTTGCAGAATTGAGTCCGGGACTTCCACTTTAAAGTTTGCTCCCCAGTCATATCCGGTATTCACCAATTGCTTCCCATTGATGTACAATTGAAATACATCGTCATGAGAATAGCGCAAATAAATCTTTTTATGCTCCAGAAGATACGGATCAACTTCAACCTCTCTTCGTACCCAAATATTAGAAGAAGTCCATTGTGTTCTTGCTTCCCACATGCCAGGCGTGCCAAATGCCCCTTCTGACAATTGCCAGTACTTGTCATCAAAATCCGGTTGCTCCCATCCTTCATCAGGAACTAATGAAGTGAACTTTCCTTCCCACTTTTCATGGTCAAGCGCCATCGGAGCGATAGCTTGTATCGGCAGTTCTTTACTACCCATAAAACGGTACATAGCACCGTCTACCCGTAAGAAGCCAACAAAAGGAAGTTGTGTGCTGCCGCCAAAAGTCATATTCTGTTTGTTCAGTTCATCCGTCATAGACCAAAGTTTCACATGCGGATGCAAGGTCAATAACGGATAAGCAGGCGCACGAAGGTCACTTTTAGTAGTTTCATCAGAGTAAGGAGTACTTTTGCAAGCTGCCAATACTGCTATTAGCAGATAAATGAATGTTTTATTCATTAGTGTTTTATAAATTCTCATTCGGTTACTATATTTATTTCTATTATCACACAATAAACAATCCGTAGATTCCTAAATGCACAAGCGAAGTGATTGACAACAACCGTATTAATTCCATATTCATTCTAGTTTTATAGACATATTCATTTTTTGTATTTCTCTTTCCATTTCTCTTTTCATCATCCTAATAGTAGTTGTCTTAATTTTCATCGGTTTGCTAATAACGGCCTCAGCCATAGCAAGCGATCGTTCTTTTTCACCATTCGTTTTGTATAAATGGAATAGTTTATAAAGAGGTAGAAAGCGCGAAGGACACATCATAGATGCACTATTATAATATTTTTCCGCCAGTTTAGGTTTGTTAAGCTGCTGGTAATTTTCCCCAATTATTAACTCCAAATCATAATCTGCCCAATATTGACGACATTTTAAAGCAATCTCCAAACTCTTATTATATTGTTTTTTTTCTAATAAAACAGCTGCATAGTTGTAAAGGAAATAAGGATTATTCACAAATGCTTTCTCCAATTCTTCATATACGGGAAGTGTCTCATTATAAGAATCGGAGAAAGTTAGTTTGGAGATTCGTCCCCACTCTAATTCAGCTTGTGTACGCTCTACTAATTTATACACACCCAGAAGAGAAGATATAAAGACAGATATACAAACTATATTCTTTATCCAGACTCTGGTAATAAAAGTTTTTATATGCCCACCGATTATCATAAATATGCTCAAAAATGTCACAATCCAAACTAAAGGATATGTAAATGGATAGGAAAACAATGAAAATATTCCTATTGAGGTTAAAGAATAAAGAGCTATTTTCTTTTCCACATTAGGATTTTTGTGATAGCAATAGCCAATTCCCCCTATTAACATGAGCAACATTAATAAACCAACAATCCCAAAATTCAGAAGAATTCCGAGATATTCATTGAATGGTTGCTTTACATTATCCGCTAACATAGCATAACGACTTTGCCCATGCTTCTTAAAATAATCTGCTTGATAATCCATATAATGCGCCTCGAAACTGTCAATTCCATGACCTATCCAAGGAGCCTCTTTTGCCATATTTATACTACATTGCCAAATCAGCAATCTCCCATCTGCAGAATCTTTTTTCATCCAATAACACCCAAACAACAAGATAAGACAACAAGATAAGAGCAAACATTTCCATATTCGTTTCCGATTAAGTCTTTGATACAAGAATATAGCACATATCGTTGCAATACTAATTATCCCAGCTCTTGATTGTGACAAAATAACCGTCATTACGATAATAACTACAACTATCCCACCACAATATCTAATATATTTTTTATTGTTCTGCAATAGCAAAAAGCCTGCAAAGGGTAGCCCAGCACAAAGACAAGCAGCAAATCCGGCTGGATTATCAAAGCAGCCTGTTATTGTATGAACAGAATGAAAAGATACTAAATCAAAGTACTGTAACAAGCCATAAACTGTTTGCAAGAAACAGCAACTTATAACAATTAGCCCTAGCTTCCTAGTATCTATCTTTACAGATTTACCCTGTAATATCCTGATAGAACAATATAGCCCCATAACCAATACTATGAACGTAACAAATAACCATTTAGGTACAATATAGGGGTCTGTTAATAGCTGTGAATACCCAAACAGACCACCTATACATAAGATAATGATAAAGCATTGTATTATTATCACTGCTAATCTCATTAGTTATATTCTTATATACATAATGCTTTATATAATAGTAGTTATCATCCCATATTACGAAGAAATGCATCTAGTGAATTTATACTTGCCTTATTCCCTTTCAATAATATTCTCATCCTCCAATATTTTTTTCAATCGATAATAAGTGTCAAGCTTACGATTCCATATTTCGGAACCGTCATCCACATGTACCGATGCAGCTTCTAACAGAGATTTATGGCTTTCTTCTGCCACAGGAGGTGTAGCCTCATCAAATTCCGCAAATTCCACCTCTATTTCATCTCCTACTTTAAGCATTCCTCCATTCCATGTCACATGAATTTCGCCAGGCATCTTAACCCCACCAACACTCAAAAACACACCATCATTGCGAATTATATTCACCATAAGTCCTACTCCATAATTAGGGATACCTGCTTTATATACATTATTCCCTCGTTTTATAATAAAACCTTTCATATATTATATAAATCCTTTTTCTTGCAACTCAACTTTAAGCTGTTCATAACACTTCTTTATTTCATTCCTATCACAAGTCTTCATTGTCAGAATAGGCGATAACCTATCCACTTCAATAATTTTAATTAAAACTTTATCGCCGATTTCCGGTTTTCCATCGAACCAAGTAAGGTAATGTAAAATATCACTCCCCATTACCATTATTCGGTCAGAAGAATATCCATGTTTCAAATTTACAAAGACCAAATTATCGGAAGCTACAATTATTGGCTCTTGATTATTAATTTTCACCTCAATTCCTATCATAATAATATAATTTAAACAGGACGAGGACACTCCCAATATCCTTGTATATCACAATTTTCATAACACCGCTGGCACATAGTGTACCCCCACCCTCCAGAATTTGGCTGATTCCAATCGTCCCTATTATTTATGCAATCAACATATTTTTGTAAGCAATAATCCCGATTTGTTTCTTCTGCTGCACATGCTACTACTTCATACATCACAACACCAGCAACAACAACGACAGTAACAGCCGTAACAACAGCAGCTACGCCTTCACCAATAATAGTTGGTTCACCGACAGCAATAGTCCAAACGGTTGACAGAAATTTAGTACAACCAGACACTAAACCACCACCGCCTTCCCAGTTTCCTCTTGTTTTAATTTTTGAGATGCGAATATCATTATATGGAGTTCTAAGCATCAAACCTTGGTCTTCAAGATGAGATATTTCTTGTACTGCATAATATAAAACAGAAATAACATTCAATAGTCTTTCTTGTTCTATTTCCGGGACTATTGCACAAACCTTCTCCTTCATGTCAACCAATCTATTCTTCAAATCTAAATAAGATGTGCTTTTACCACATTCTTTAATAATCCGCTGAACAAAGTCTAATTGAATTTCTGTTAATGCTTTATACCTTTCTGCAAACTCAATCGGGTCCATTGTTGATGTTAATGGTACCCCTGTTGCTCGGGTTTTAGCAATAGTAGGATTTGCATCAAACCAATCTTTATAGAATTTCTCACGAAACTCCTTAGTACCAGTAGCTTTAGAATAATCGACATTCATTTCGTTTAATCTTAATACTGTAACACGCAATTCTTTGGCTACAGCTTTTCCATAGGCTTCGATATGATCAGGAAAAGAGATTTCTTGCTGCATTTTTTCCTCCTCTAAATCAAATTTCCCATTAATCAGGTCATCACTCTGTGAACAACTTTGCATACATAAAAAAATACTAAAAACATAAAAAAATAACTTTCTCATTGTTTCAAATTTAAAGATTTAACAATTATGATATATCAGCCAATACTTTTACATATAATATTGGCTTATTAATGGCATTTGAAGTTATAAAAATATCTCTGACAACTTCTCCTTGTTCCTCTGATTTAAAATTAAACTTGACCCATACAGAATCTTTAGGAGTAATAACAAATTCTTCCACATGATCTATTTGTTTCAAACATGAACAACTCGTGAAAATCTTAAGTATATTCAATGGTTGACCTCCATCATTACAAATAGAAATTGCAAAGGAAATATCCTTATCTATTTTTCCTTTGAGAGATATCTGATTTTTATTTACTATAATATTAGGCTCATTATTTATATTAAAATAGGGATTTAGAATTTTTTTTGCGACAATAAATTCTTTTCGAAACAACTCTAAATAATAAGGATTTTCTAATTCAATCATCGAATCAGCCACAGCTCTTAATTTAACAGTATCCTCCTCCATTAATCCTCCAATAATCTTTAGATAATAAGGATAAGGATATTTTAACGAATCAATAGAATTGTTCAATATAGTTGGAATATATATACCCTGATCTAAATTCGTCTTACATTCCAAAATTTGATTTAATAAAGGAATAATCCTAGACTTACTCAAATTAAATCGGTTAGGATAATGAAACTTGGTCATTGTCAAGCTAGAAAGAATTTCTTTTGTATACAAAAATGTCTCTTTTGTCGCCCCTGGTATCAAATCAATAAGTACTCCATCTGATGAGAACACACAAGTTAAAGGCAACGATACTGGACATAACCATTTCATATACCATTCATTTGATAAAGAATTAATATCCAAAATATTATAAATTACTTTATTCTCAGATACTAAGTTCGTATTGTTTAGGTTCAAAAGATACTTTTGAGATAGTCTTTGAGTAGAATCGACTAAAACCACACAAAAGGCTTCTTTACTTTTATTTGCCAAAGAACAAACATGCTCAAAGGTTTCATTATAATATATGGAAGCCTTTCTAGGATTGCTGCAGTTAACCAAAAACATACAAACAAACAAAATAATAAACAGTTTAAATTTCATTTACGTAACCTCCATTCATTAGTATTCGTTAAATTTATCTCTACAATAATTATATATATTTCATTTCCACACTTGACTTCTTTCTTGATAAGTAAAAATTCTCTCTTGTATTCCACGATCATGATTTTTTAAAAGTAGCAATACATTTATAGGGACATTCTTATATACTAGTGAATCCGCATAGGAGGTTTGCTTTCCAAGAGATTTCCACTTATCTTGGCTACAGTAAAATAGTTCATAATCATCTCCATGACAAACATAATTATCATAGTTCCGAGGCGTATAAACAATCTTCCCAATCTGCTTAGGAGTTCCAAGATCAAGCCCTGACCAGCCACCGGAAGACTCAATATAATCAAAAGAAGTTGTGACATCCCCATCAAATACATTTGTATACTCATGCGAACCATCTTTTTGAAAACATCCGGGAGTACCTATAACTTTACCTTTTAAAGAAGCGGTATCATTAGGAGTATAAAAAGCCGCCTCCGCAATATTACAGTGTGAATCTTTGGGACCTATATATCTGACATAGCGATACGATTTTGAAGAATACGATTGAACAACAGTCTGTAATCTTTTCGGTTTCTCGTTTATCAAGTACAAGACTTCTTTTTCACGAAAATCAGGATCATTGCTTCCTTCAAATGTTCCGCCTATCATACGATTCAAAAACATCTCATCTGCCCGCAAAGTATATTTTGCGAACAAAGTAACATCCTGTACACTATCCGAAGGAGTGAAAAAATGAAACTCATTGGAAACATTGATTTCAAAAGGATCGGTCCAAAAACGAAGTCGTCCTCGCTCGTAAGTGGCAACCCGCATGACAGGTCCTTTTTGTATATCCGTAAAGACAATGTTTTTACCATCGAACTCTGTCCATGCAACAGGCTCCCAATCCATCCGTTTGCTGGCACATAGATAAGCAATTCTTGAACGTGGCTTACCTTTATATAGAGCGTCCTTTGGTATGTGGAGTTCTTTCTTGAAATCTTTGGTATAAGGGAAAGTAACATCTACGATATGCGGATCTTTGAAAAGAGGAACAATAGCAGTATCCAATTTCAGCATTTCTTCCTGCATAGCACGATTCAGACTAAAGGTATTGCGATAGACCTTTATCTTGGGCATTCCACACATTGCGTCTTTTCGTACTTCACTCACACCGTTAGGAAATTCATGATAATAAAGTATGCCATACTTATCTGTAAATGCCACCCATTGATGGCTGTCATTCTCATCACCGCGAATCGGCATGAAATCAATTGAACACGGAATACCCAACGCACGACAAACATAAACGACAAAGTCTGAAAGTTCCCGGCAACTACCTGCTTTCAGTTGCGCAACTTCCGGTCCCACATGAGGAAGGCTGGCAGGAACGGCAGTAGTAAATACCGCTCCTCCTTTACGAATTGAATCGAGCAAACAACGGGCTGCCACAATCGGGTCTTCTTTATCAAGTACTCCGGATACACGTAAAGAATCGAGCAAGGGATTATACTTCTGATAAATAGATTCACGCCAGCTAGTCAAGGTCTCGTCACCAATACGATAAGGAAGAAGATATTCACAAAAATCTGCAAACGAAACATGTTTCCCCCATGGTTGTTCCTGCCACACCTTAAATGACCATTCAATATTATTACATAAATAAGCAGAATCAACAGTTTCGATATCTCTATAGGATTGCAAAGAATCTAAATACAATGCCCCATACATGTGACAAGCAGAGTCAGCCACTACTTGAGGAGAAATCCCCAATCCACGTGTTTCCTGTAGCAAAGTATAGTAAGTAAGATATCGGTCCAACTGCTTGCCCTTATAATAGGTATAATAAGGCATGTTCTCTATCAAAAAACAAGCGGCCTTATATTTCAAACTATCTGCCGGATCTGTTCTATAATAAGATAAGACCTTTTCCAGTTCCACACGGTTCTCTCCTGCCTGCTGAAGAGCGGTTTCAAGGAATGAAACCATTGGAGTGCATTTTTCTTTTTCAGCACATGAAAAGAAAAAGAGACTACCAATTGCTACGAGCAAAAAGACAGATACCAACTTTATGAATATTTTCATAATTATCAGAAAAATAGAGATAAATGATTTCGTGTTATTTTGCTGAAATTTACAGGTTATTTTGCTATTACACAAGGGGACGTTACACTCATACAACATGCAAAATGCGCTACAGGAGGTTTTCAACGAGGATATTTTTTTATTTTCCCCTAATATTGTAACAATCGAAATACCCTAAGCTGTCCTTCTCCAACCCAATTTTATCCTTAAAATAAATAGTTCTTTTTATATTAGTATATTAGCTAAACAGAGCGTGTTCAAATTAAGCGACCAATTGCCATAAACAGAAAAGCAACATTAAATTATCATCTCGGATTTAAAAGTAGAACAGACACTTATACACAAGATAATGATAAACACTATATTACTATCACCATTTATCTCTTTATAAAGACCAATTTATCAGAAGCCGCAATCATTAGTTTCTGATTATTAATTTTCACTTCAATTCCTACCATAATATTCTTTCATTTTTACCATTATGCATCAGGGATAAATAAATACCTGCTTACCTTCATCATCTAAATAAAAAGGAAGTTCTTCTTTGCCTTTTGTCAAGTTCCTCAGCCATAAAAGCGCCCCTTGGGGAACATCAAACACTAAGTAATTAAACTTTGCCAGTTGCTCACTGATCTTCTTCCATTCTCCGTTCTTCCAGTACAATAGTTCATATTGATTATTCGGTACTATTCCATTGTCCGCATTCAATGGCATAAGCCTCACTTTTGTAACAAACTGTGGTCTCTTTAATGTGAAATTAATCGTTGGATAGGCTCCAGGAGCAGTCTGAGGATTGCCATCATATTCCGCTTTCCACTTTATTCGTTCAAGTGGTTCATCCATCAATCTAATCTCAGTCTTTTCTTCCTGCAAAGTGTCAGCCTGAGAAAATATAGGTAAAGGAGTAGCAGAAGTTACGTTTTCATACCCATATTTCACATCCGTTATAAATTCTAACTCCGAAATATATGCATGTGGAGACTGATTTGTCGTTTTGATTCGATAATATTGATAAGGACCTTTATTCATATTAAGAGAAATATCTTGAAAATAAGGGGGCAATAACGTCGATATTACTCCAACAGTATCACATTTCCGAAACTCCGGTTCATTGGCTGCTAGAATAACTGTCCCGATCAACTGTCGAGACTTACTAATTAATCCCTTTTTTTGAGGAAACTTACGAGAAACCGTAACAGTCCTCGTCCTATTTACAACTGACCGCATCGCTTCTATTTTCCCTCCCTTATTCAAGTAAAACGGCTCTGCAAAAGAATATGACTTACCAAACGAAGAATAATAAATTGGAAAATAATATCTATCCGGTATCACAGAAGAAAATTTCACACTCTTACTTTTACGATCTACCTTGCCCCATGTAACGGGAACAACTCCATCCGTGCTGTTAAAAGCCGCAAGATATGCCAGTACATTATCTCCTTCTTTTTGGTAAGGCAGCACCAGCGAAACAGTTTTCAACAAATGCGAAGTAACGTCTTTTAAAAACGGAATGTCAAACATATCAGGAACATACTCTCCAGCCCGTTTTAGAAAAAAGGGAGAATCCTTTTGTTCTGAAAACATAAAACGATATATATTAAGCACATTGGCTGTATCATAAGCTCTATTATCGAAAGTGGGAAGCGAAGATTCCGGATTGAATGTCAACCATTTATTTTTATCATTCAAAACCGCAGCATGAAAATGCCTTCCCTGAAATTGCTTATAACAAGAGTTAAACTCAATAGCAACAGGCATTCCACAAGCTCTTAATATAGACGCTCCATAATTAGCTATCGGAATGCAATCATGAAAACCATGAAAAAAAAGCTCTTGATAGCCTATTTCTTCTTGATATGGATAACTCGGAAAGAAATTGCGCAATTGTCCTATCACATAATTATATTGCCGTATAACATCACGTATCGAATCTCTATCAATATTTTCCATATATTTATTCATGAATCTATAATAAGTATCAGAGAAATCAACCAAAGAACAATCCGGTATAGCCCTATAGGGAAGCACATATTCATAAAAATCTTCGATTGGCAGTTGTTGTAAACTTATCAGTTGCTTCTTTAGTTCAAACATTAGGTCAATATGCTTTATTAGTTGCTCCGATGTAAGCCAATGAAAATCATAATCCTCCTTCCAATGAATCTTAGCTGGTTGTTCCGTCACTCTAATACCATGTTGTTTCTCAAATTCCGAACGCCTGTTTGCAAGCTCCTTCATAGTACTTCTACTATAAAGACTATCTGTAGATACTACGATGGAGTAAAGGATAGAATCAGCAGTCATTGTTAGTGAATCCAATAATGGATGCTGATCGTCATTTCTCACAGAATAAAATGAATGGTGGTATCTCATATTGGAAATCAGAAACTTTGCAGCTTTTAGTTTTTGAGGTTCATACTTATAATGATTCAATACCGCTTCTAACTCAATCCTATTTAAGCCGGCAAGCGATAAAACCGCATCAATCCTTTTAGCTTCTTCTTTTTTGCAGCTATACAAAAGAAGGAAGAAAGTAAAAAAGACTAAACCTAGCTTCTTCATAAGCATCTGTGTTCTCTTCATTTAAATATTAGTAAAAGTTTAAGAGCACTGCAAAAATAGTGATATTATAAACATCAATCAAGGAAGTGTTACAGTGTAATATGGCCTCAGAAGGCTATGAGGCACATTTAAGCCTAAAATAAGTACAAATTAAGAGTAAATTGTAACATTACAAAGATAATTACGGTCTTACCAAAATCAAATATTATTCTTTTTTTGAATGAATAATATCCTTGGAATAAATTTATTTTTAGTTACTTTGCACCAACATCCAAATTAAATAATCATGAACACAAGTAGAAAAAGAAAGGTTTTGTTTTATGCAATAATGCTAACCTATAGTTTAACCGCTATTATAATTATTTATAGTTGTAGTACTGATGAATATTACATAGGCGAAACACAAATGAAAGAAAATGGAATAACTAATACACGTGCACTTTCATCTAGAATGATAAATGATGGAAGCACTCTTATTGATTCCATCGCTAGTTCAGATGAATTTTGGGAATTCGAAATGAGCTCCGAGCTTTTAGCAGATAAGTTTCATGAGTACACTTCAACTTTAAGTGAAGAAGAATATGACAAACTTATGGAAAATCTGAATGATGATGACTACGTGGAAGACTTCATGAGGAAAGCCAATCTGGAAAATGAACTACAGCAACTGGCAAAAGCTAAAGAAAACCTGAGTAAACATACAGGATTTTTAAGATTAAACGCAGATGAACGGACACAACTCTTTATACTATATGCAGAAAGTAACGAACTTACAAAAGTAAAACTCCTGAAAACACGCGAAGAAGGAGGAAGTACTAGTAGCTGTGAAGAACAAAAACAAGCAGCATATAGGCAGGCAAAAGCTGATTATGACAATGCTGTCGCTAACTGTCAAAATGGTGCAATGCCATCTGGTTGCTTAACACAGGCAGCTGCAAAATATGACAGAAACAAAAGGATTGCCGACAGAGGATATGAGAATTGTATAAAAAAATAAAGCGTGAAATTAATTCGATATATAATTCTGTACAACTTAATGTGGTGCATCAGTATAGCGATGTGCTACTTAGATCGTTTTATTTACAACATAAATTATTCTCTTCAAGACTTCCTTATTACTTTCTTTGAACTTCTAGCATGGATTGTGCTCATAATCGGAGCCATCGACACATTCCCTCAAAACAAATATTCGAATAAACGCGTATGGTTTTACTATGCTATTATGGGAGGATTTATATCAGCAATCCATTCTTTTATAGGACTAATAAACATACTAGAGATTACCTAATGTAACTCCTGCAAAAAGGTTTCCATGTCTTCATCTTCTATACCTAAGCTCGCACGGACACGAGACCTCATGGCACGGCAAGCACCATCGCTAATATCAAAAATAGACAAAATCTCTTTCTTAGTTTTCCTCATCCTAATAAGTACACAATATACAATATGACGTGGAGGAATTTTTATTTGCTTATCTTTTAACCAAACAAAAAAGTCAGGATCAATCGCACGGCATCCTTCTATTAATGTAAGGTTCTCACTGGCAGTTAATTGATATATAGATTGATTTTCTAAAAGTCTGCGCACAAATATGACGCCTTCCAACACAGGTGGAGGAGAAGACAGCAGTTCCTGAAGCCGTTTCTCTTGAAGAATTGTTTTTTGCCGTTCAATTTCCAATGAACGATAGAATGAGATAGACAACTTAACTATCCCTGCTATTGCCAAACCGACAATGACCAGCACAGGTAAAGTATAAGCAGATATTACAGGAGCCAATTCAACGTGAACCTCCTTAGGCATAACAACATAAATCTGATTTGCAACAATCAACAAAAAGGCAGCAATGCATTGCCAATCAGTTATCTCGGAGGGTAATCCAGATGTTCCTTTCTCACGAAGTGTCCATAGGAGTGCGCCCACAAAGAGAATCAGCCACGCAAAAAGATAAAAAGATGACGAGAATGCATCAACATACATTCCTGGGAAAAACATCTGAAACAGATAAGCAGCCAACAATACAAGGCAACAGAGCAAACCACCTGCCAACCTACTCTTTATAAAGTCAGCGAATTGTATTGTTACTCTTTTATTCATCGTATCTTATTTTAAACACTGCAAAGATAAAACATCCCCATTCATTATACAAATCCATTAACAGGCTGTTTTATTTGAAACTACCAATAATATGATATAAACCATTCCTACTATCGCCCTAATATAAGAAACGAAACCAGGCTTCATCTTTTTTGCAATTACTTCATTTATAAATGAGCCGATCCCTAAAACGGCACATATCCCGACAAAAATAAAAACCACCAGCCTTGTCCAATAAATATGAGTCAATATATTCTCACCATTATATATACACATACCTAAAAAGACAATAGCGATTAAATATGTCAGATCAAAAATAAGGACTTTCATACTATTGCTTATTTACTTACCTTTGGCCTACATTGGAATTATAAAATAGGCTAAAGCAAGAAGTATTATAGATATAACGTATCCTATCTTCCAACATTTACTATGTCGAAATAAATAATTAAGTATAAACAAAACAATGAGCCAACCAAATACTATTTTATTTAAATCATAATGTTTCTCCAAAGGGTCCCAAATGTAAAGATACACATTTAGGGAAAACATAATAAGACCGATTATCCCAATAATTAGGGAGTGTAATTCAAACTCTGTCTGGTTCTTATTTCGTTTAAATCTCTACA
>ERZ791875.1468-NODE-1468-length-15574-cov-2.690508_pt1 | contig 15574 bp, 10 predicted proteins | sample MGYA00510278_ERZ791875 | MGnify/ENA primary metagenome ERZ791875 (study PRJEB30046, sample SAMN00792078) | human gut metagenome | study: EMG produced TPA metagenomics assembly of the A metagenome-wide association study of gut microbiota in type 2...
AAAAATCAGATTAGAAGCCCCCATCTTTTCATAGCTGAATTCCAAAACTTTTTGCGCATAATGGGCATCTACCGTAATCACGTTGTCCCCATCACTATAATAGACATCCCCGTCCCCTCTCGGGTAATCCTTACCTTCTTCCACTTCCAGCACGATACTGTTTATTCCGGTAATATTCATATTATAGGTATAGTCACGATTTCGCAAACTCTTAAAATCTGTCGCGTCATCCCCTACATATCCCAAATGTACATAATACGTTACATCTGCTTCGACATCCTGGGGACCACCGATGGGTACCCGTTTCGGGCTCCCATCCTCGCCCGTCTCATCAGCATATTTCTGCGCCTTACCCTTATAATGTCCTTTAACTTCCACATAAGTAGCATTATCAGAAGCATACACCCAATCACCATTTTCTTTCTTTTCACGCAAATCATAATTAGAAGAACTGGGGTCCGGATATGGGCTTTTCATATTCTGCCGGTTCTCCAGCATATAAAAGGTAAAGCTCTTATTACCGGCATTAGTAGCCAGCTTATTCACCTCAAAATAAGAATTCCCTGCTACATTTTCTCCTTCCATCAGAGCGGATGCCCGAGGAATCTTTTTCAGGTTCACTTCCGTTATATTGAATGCTTGTACATTAGTACCGCTATAAGTAACATTAAAAGTAATGCGGCTCTGCAAACGTTTCAGCTTCAAACTATAATTATCTATTTTTTCCGTTGGGACAGTAGGGTTAATTTTCCCGTTCACATCAATCACACAAGCTTCCGGAGACTCTGTTTCTATCGAATTCGTCCAAAAGCCATACATCAGGAATTTACCATCAATAGATCCGACCGTTTCCTCGCTCAACCTCAACATTTTGTTCTTTAGATCTTCCACCTTTTTTATCCCATCCAGCATTTCCTTATCAATACTTAAACTCGCTGTTTGTAGATTACCGATTGCATAAATAAAGCGGCTACCGGAGGTCGTCCGCAAAGAGACGTTGCCCGATAAACCGGACAAACCCGTAAAATAATCACTGCTCACCCACTCTCCGCTTTCATCAAACACCATCACATATAAATCAGAGATAAAATCGTCCGCAACGCGGGTTTGTATTTTCTTAAATTCGCTCGGATCGACATTCAATTGTGCAATCACCGGAACACCTTCTTCTACTTCTACACATTTCAGTAGTTTCTCATCCGTACAAGCCATTCCCAACAAGATGCACCCCAATAAAAGACTTATTTTCCACATCAACTGTTTCATTTTCGCTTTAGAATTTAAGTTATTACTTAGTCGAAATCAGGTATATTTACTGTTACCGCTTGAAAAGGAACGGCTTCATATTGCAAATCTACATCAAATTCTTTAGATATTTTGTTAACAGACAATTTAACTGTCACGCGATAGATATATCCGGGCTTTACAACTTCAAGGGTTCCGCCGTTTTCCGGAGTTTTGATCGTATAAGATTTCACTACAGTTTTTGCTCCAATCGTCATTGTCAGCTGTAAAGCAGTTTTATTGTCAGAGTCACTGTTCTGGAAACAGCTGAATGTGGCGCCAGTAGTTGATTCGCTTGTCATAGTTTCAAAAGAGCTATTACCTTCAGCGAAAATATAAGATGCATTTTTTGCGTTTATCAAGGTAACTTTCTGAAGAGCAACTGCCGGAGCTTCCAGAGCTTCACTGTCCTCACCGGTATATTCATAATTAAACCCAACCAATTCTACTTTTGCAGCGATTTGTTTGAGGACAATCGATTCAGAAAGCGTAAACGTCGGAACACTTGTCGTATTTGTAGAGCCTTCGAAGTCCCCAAATTCAACAGCAGCTTCACCCTGTTTCGGAAGAGAAGATGCATTACTTATTACTTGATTTTGAATTTGATTTAAAGAAGAGCAACCGGAAAATTTGTTTATATCCACATTCGCAATTGCCAAGATATGCAATCCGTTTTGAACTTTAGTCATAAATTTCGGAGTCCAACCTTCTGTATATTGATCTGTAGAAACAATACCGACAACGTTATTTTGAGCGTTTAACAGAAAAGCTATACAATTATTAATAGCATCTGCATCTTCTGAACCCGCAACCTCTGCAGTAGAACCTTTTGTTACAATAGCGTCTAAAGCAACCTCAGCAACTAACAATACGTTATCTCCAGTAACGCTTGCCATTTCCTTATTTACATCATTCATGTAGGTGTCGTTTTCTACTGAACAAGAAACTGCTACTAATACGAAAGAAAGAACTGCTAATGTGATACCCTTGAAATTCATAACTACAATACTTTAATTTGTGAACCCTTAAAAAATTACCCTTAAATGTTCAGGTATTACCCTTAACCTGACACTGCAAAGGTACGGCGGGTCCACCGATTCGGACGGCGGTATGAAAATCAAGAATAAACGGTAGTTATGTCAAAATAAAAATAGATAGACACACCCTCCTGTGATGATAAAAACACCACATACAGGGTATGTTTATCATACAATCGGAGGCAGGAATCTCAAAACAGAAGGTATTCTTTAAAATCACAGCTAAATACGGTGGCCTCCCCTATCTGATCAATCTGCCTCTTAAAGAGGAAACGGCAAACGAATATCTGAAAAGCGTGTACAACACAATCGTTTTCCGCGACGTTGTCGCCCGCTAATTCCTGATGATGTAAAGTTCACTTCACCGGTTCCTACACGAAGGGGCTGAACAAAGAGTAATAATGTTCAGCCCCTGAATATCTGATTCTACCTTTTTTGATTCAAATCACTTTTCATCTTTTACACATCGAACAACCCCGTCGTTGTCATCCCCCAAAGTAATGGTTCCATCTGTTGACGTATGATAAACATTCCGTTTCGCTTTTTTATAGCTCAGAGAAGACATTGTCTGAGAGAAGATAACGGAATTGAAATTAAAGCCGCTATACGCCCTCATAATGGTAAACTCTCTCATGTTTGGAACACGCCATCCGCTTGGGCATGGATTAACCACACTATTAGCATAAACCTGTGCTTTCGTTATTTTTTGGGTTGTCAAGTTCTTTGCAACGATGAATTTAGTATATGGCCTGTTATATTCACTTAATTCATCGGTAATCGCAATAGATCCTCCTCCGTCAGTGATAGCACGCAGGGCATTTGGCGTTACGGCCGACAAATCAATCAAAACGTTTCCATCGTTGAGCGTCTGTGTTTGCGCATAATCCGTTACTTCGTTATCTATTTTCGGTGCTGTATTTGACTCATAAGGAACTCCCAAGTTACGGACACAACGATAATCCCAGAATCCGTTATTCATACCTTGAGATCCCGTAGCGGCACCCTCTTCTGCCCAGAACTGAACATTATTACTGTTCGTATAATGGAAATCACGATAATTTCCACTATCCTCTTTCGATTCATCTCTCGTAACAGTTACCCCATTCTTCATGAGTTGCACATCCAAAGGAAGGGCATCTTTTCCCAAGAACAGACCGGTCATCTGATTCAGAGCAGGCATATACCACCGAACTTCATTATGTTCAATTTTACCATCACCATCCAAATCTCGGTTTCGCTGAAGACAGGCTTGCTGCAATAAAGCTAAATTATTTACCTTCACCAAATAGTTAGTAGCCGGGTCTATATATTTTGACCAGTCGGAATTTGCATAGCCTATATTCATATACATATTGTACCGACCATTTGACCCGGAACGATTCGCTAACGTTCCAGTATAACCTTCTATCGGCAAACGTCCATCACTTTTCCCGGAACTATGTACCTGCTCATTAACAGACTCGATACCCCAGGCTGTAGCTTGGTCAGTCCTATAAAATGTTCTGATCGGTTTCTGGCTGATCAGGAAGTTGGAAGTTGTCATACTACTTTCGTGGTCAGAACTAAATTCCGTATCACAGAGGATATGCATCTCCCGGCTATTGCCATTTACAAATTTACTCCAATGAACAGATGCTCCATTGATCGGATTCGTATAATAATAATACTCATCAATAAACACTGTAAAGGCTGCATTACCATCAGAATCATATAACGAATTAGCACCAACCGTCTCTGTTTTCTTTTCCTTCAAGAGCGCAATCAGGTCTTTTATATTGATTCGTTCCGCGGCATTTTGAGGGAATGCAACGTAGCCACTGCTTGGATATTCCCATTTATCTGAGACAGGAGTCTCGATTTCTTGACGGTTAGCATAATAATAGCTCCATCTACTTATATTGCTTTTTTCAACCTTCTTCGTGGTTTCAAAAGGCGATTCAAAACCACTACTAAGTCCGGTTACTGCCGTTGCTGAATACCCCGATACGTTACCATCCAATAACGACCGTTGCTTCAAATCAGAATATCTATATGTAACAATAGTCCCTCCTTTATTTACTTTTGGGTTTTTCACAAACCAAACCCATTTATAATCTTTGGCATCATCACCCCGTCCATCCTCATCAAACGGTGTCTTTACGCGGAATGAGGCCGCCTCGGAAACGTTATCTTTGTTAAACACAATCCGGTCAACCACATAATGGGCATCCACATAATAGAATTGTTTGGATTTCACAACATCACCTTCCGCACCGGGCTGGTTTTCGATAACTCCCGTTTCTTCGTCATTCGAAGAAGTTACTTCCAGTTCTATATTATCGACACCGTTGATCGTCACATTATAGGTATATTGGGTATTACGTTCACTCTTGAAGTCAGAAGCGCCATGTACATATCCCAAATGAATGGTATATTTCACTTCTGCCGTTTTCTCTTTAAGATCGCCTGATTCATCCAGGTATTTTTCATAGTAAGAACCGATCATTTCAACATAGGTCGCATATTTATGTGCATTGATATAATCGCCATTCCTACCATTATCAGGATCCTTATACTGTCTTTCTCTCTCCGCATAATCGTTAATAGCGTTTAATGCCCGCTTACGATTCTCAAACATATAAAAAGAGAAGTTACCGCCAATGGTATTGCCACCATCAAAAGTTTGTTCATCGAAATTCACATACTCCCCGTCTATTTTTGTATCATGATAGCCGGTAGCAGCATCTGCCTCCTCGGAATCGCCCACAACATCATGCGTACTTCCTACTCCATCGCTATATGTTCTTTCAAATAAATAAGAAGAAACCGGCACATTAACGACACGATATCCTTTAGGAACGAATGTGATTGATTGAGTAGTCTCTCCATTCGGCTTTTTTCCGCTTTTAGGAGATGTCCTTACTTTAAAGTCCATACGGGAGTCCAGATGGATCAAATAAATTTTCCCGTTAGTCGTAAGGTGGCCTTCTCCGTCGATTGAGACATCCCCGCCCGTCAACGAAGCCGTCGCCGTATTTGCATCAGGGGCAAAAGAACCGCTCATCAGAAAACGGCCGCTACCACGGTCTACCGGAGCTTCAGGACTGGTCAAGTCTACGGCCAATTTTTCCAAATCGCTCAATGTCTCAACATCTTCCAATGCTTTTGTCAGTTCATATTGTGTCCTTTCTCCTACATTTGCGATAGCAAAAATCTTCTTCGCACCCGAGGTTATATTCAGCGTGATAGCCCCAGCCGTAGTTCCACCATTGTCACCTTTCTGAGAGGTAATGCCAAGCTCGCTTCCGGTAAACAGGGAGCCGAATTCTTTCACGTAAGCATTGTTTTGCAGTCTAAACACATAAACGTACATATCATGCACAGTATATTCGACCGTAGGGGAAAGTGCACTTTTCGTTACAACTTTGTTACCTCTATCTTCCGATGCGAAAGACAATTTCGCAACAACCGGGATTCCTTCCTCTACCTGACCACCTTTCTTGATCAGATCTTCATCCTGACAAGCATTAAAAAGAAACAAGCCTAAAATGAAGGTGATAATATATAAATTCTTATATCGTTTCATATCCAATGTTTTTTATTTGTTATTCAAATGCCGGAATTGTAACAGTCGCAGACTTAAATGATTTAACCTCCCACTCGATCTTACAATCAAATGCCCTATCGATAGACAGATTTCCTGTCACTTCATAATAGTGGCCATGTACAAAACCGTTTGTCGAACACTTGTCTTTTACATAAGTCGGTAACAAAGACAATTGATATATCTTACTCTCGACATACAGACTGTTGTAACTAAGTTTCACCGGTACCATTATTGTTACTGCTTCATTTTTCTCGTATGTATAGAAAGATATCTTATTTTCAGAGATTACAACATTGGATTTATTGCCTAAAGTCGAAGTACCAAAGTTATATCCGTTAATATCATATTCAGGTAAAAAGATCTTAGATTGAATATTTATGCCATTTACCGTATTATTCTCCAATTCAGTAGTCCAACCACTGCCTATCGTCACATTGTATGTCACATCGACCCGTGCCGCCACCTGGGTAAGCGGAACGACAATTGTCTGTTTAACGTCAGTTCCCAATGTTTCGGTCACCTCACCGAACTTGATCAGGTTTGAAGCGGTAAGCGGAGCTGCATTTGCATTATCGTGTTTGACCGATTGCGCCTTAAAAGTAGAATAAGTATTCAAAGCTTTCAGTTCCGCTTCCGATAAAACAGGATTAGCAACAACCAAGACCTTCACGTCCCCCGATCTCGTTTCAATATCCGTAACTTTGTACGCTTCTTTCGAATCATAAGTATCATTGGATACTCCGTTAAAAGTAGAATACTTAAACCCTACCATTTTGCCGGAAGCATCAAAGATAGCGATCGCACAAGTCTGAATCTTTATTTCGTCGGCTGTCGCATAGGTATATCCGGGAGCAGGAGCCTTTGTTTCAACTCCCTCGGAAACCAGTGTGATATCAAAAGAGGTATCACTTTTTGCTGTTACATCCGGCCCGTCGACCATCGATTCCTTCGAACAGGAAATCAGCATCAGGCCTATTGCTGATATTAATCCAACTATATTCTTCAATTTCATAATATATAAATTTACCCGTTTATACTCTTATTAGTTATTTACTCTAACTTCGCTCATATCTACAGACACCTCATTGTGTTCCCAATCCTGAGTGTAGCAAACAACGTCTGTATCGACAGCATGCGTGTTAACCGTCATATTTACTTTGATACGGTACAGATAACCTGCTTTCACATAATCGTCGCTTACGCTTCCTTCAAAAGAGGTAGAACCGTTAGACTTGTTGATCATATAAGTCTTTGTAACGGTTTCACCCTGCATGCTGCCTTCGTCATCGATACGGAATGTCAATGTCATTTTTACAGGAGAGGCGGCATTTGTGTTAGCGTAAGAATAAACAGTAGTGCCAATCTCATTTGTACCGGCTGCCAAAGCCTTAGTCATTGTAGCTCCTTGCGTATTATCTTTATCCAAAGTAGCCTCTGTAAATACATTGCTCTTCTTATTGATATTCTCAAACGATACGGAAGTCAGCGTAACTGATTTTTCTTTCTGTATGGTACCTGTTGCGTATGTAACATTAAATTCAGACAACTGGATTTTAGCAGCAACCTGAGCAACCTTTATTACCACAGGCATTGTGTTTTCTGCAGTCGGAGCCGTAGAGGCAGAACCGAACCCTACAGGAAAATTAACCGCCTCTTCACCCTGTTTAACCAAGGATGCCGCACTGTTAGGATCGACAGTAACCACCTTATTTAATGCGGTACGAGTTGTCGCGCTTAAATAATCAGCAGGATTAGCAACATTGACGATTGCGATAACGCTCAAACCGCTCCTAACCTTAGTCAGGAATGTTACATCGTTCACTTTACCATCTGTTATATCGCTGGAAGTTCTTACAGCCAAAACATCATTTCCTTCCATCAAAGCCAGTACGCAATTCTCTAACTTTGTTTCTTTATCTCCATTGGCTGGTTCAGTCGCTTTAGTCAGAAGAGCGCTGGACGATAAATTAATGCTTAATACCGCTTCTCTGTCTGAATTCCGGTTCAGAAGTTCTTTTGATGTATCATTCATCATAGTGTCGTCTTCCATAGAGCAAGATGCCATTGCAACTAAGCAGCAAATAATCGATAATATATTCTTCAGTTTCATAACCTAATATTTTTTCGTTTAACTTACATTGCAAAAGTAGGGTGAATATTAAGATTATGCGATAGGTGAGAATGTCAAGATTAATAGGTGAAAATACCAATGTATTAAATTGATAGATGTGCCCTTAAAATGCGATAGAAACACCTTAAAACAGATGTTTTTCAACCTCTCAACTACTGTATGACAAGAATTTACAAATTAATTGCCCACTTTTTACAAATTGAATTATATTAGGTTGTTTTTCAAAGCGTGCAAGCAATTACACGCAATAAATACCAGTCAAATATAGCTATTTTTAGTCACATTTATCATCTTAATAACACATTATATGCATCATATACTTGATAATTATATTCCAAACAGGTACTTCAATGGCTGCAGGGGCACAAGTTGCTCTATAGGATTTTTGGCACACCTCCCAAATATCGATAAATATATATAGCCACCCGGAAAAAAAGAGTAACTTTGCATATACTTACTAAAAAACAATCGGTTATGGAACAAGAGGACAGATACATCCGTTTTGATTGGGCAATAAAGCGCCTGTTACGGAACAAGGCAAACTTTGGGGTGCTGGAAGGGTTCCTCACTGTTTTGCTGAATGAAAAGGTTGAAATCATTGAACTGCTCGAAAGTGAAAGCAACCAGTTTACAGCTGACGACAAGTTCAATCGTGTGGATATCAAAGCGAAAAACAGTAAAGGAGAGATCATCATCGTGGAAGTACAAAACACGCGTGAACTATATTATCTGGAACGGATCCTCTACGGAGTAGCAAAAGCCATCACTGAACATATATCATTAGGGGAACGCTATTACGAAGTGAAAAAGATATACTCTGTCAGTATCCTCTATTTCGATATAGGAAAAGGGGACGACTACCTCTATCACGGACAAAATATATTCAAAGGCGTACACACCGGCGATCGCCTGGAAGTCAGTACGAAAGAGAAAGAGGCTATTGTACGCAAACTCCCGGCCGAAATATTCCCGGAGTATTTCCTGATCCGCGTTAACGAATTCAACAAAGTAGCCATTACGCCTCTCGAGGAATGGATTGAATACTTGAAAACAGGGCGTATACGTCCCGGCACCCAAGCACCCGGCCTGGAAGAAGCACGTCAAAAGCTTGCCTACTACAGCATGAGTCCTAAGGAACGCCTGGAATATGATGAACATGTCAATGCCATACTGATACAAAACGATGTTCTTGACTCTGCCAAACTCGAAGGGAAAATCGAAGGGAAAATCGAAGGAAAGATCGAAGGGAAAATCGAAGGCAAGATCGAAGGGATGCATGAAGCGGCCCGCAATATGAAAAAACTGAACCTTCCCATAGAGATAATCATGCAGACTACCGGTCTTTCGGCTGACGAGATAAACGAATTATAATTCTTAGGAAGTACGTTCCCCTTCCTCACAATTCAAAAACAATACATCAAAAGAACAGACATAAAAAAAGGCAACCTGCATCGCAGATTGCCTTTTTATAGGTAGTATTTTAATCAATTAATTAGTATCGTCTTCAGTCTGTTCGATTACCTTCCAATCTGCAACCTCAATAGTTGCAGCAACATGAGCGTTCAGTTCCGGATGATTTTCATCCTTAGAACCTTCACCTGTAATAGTGATTTTCAGTTTATAGATATAATTACCTTCTACTTTTTGATCACCATTCGGATGTTCCAAGATTACACGGAAATGTTTCAGTTCTTCAGGAGCCTCTGCATAACGTTTGAATTTACCACCGATAATCAAAGCAGTTTTATAAGTAGCCCCTACTGCATTCGGAAATGCGTATGCAACAAATTGTTTTTTAGCATTGTCACCACTTGTAAAATCAGCTACAAAAGTAGTGGCCTGATTTCCATCTGTACTTTCAGTATATTTAGGTTGATCAGTAATATATGCTTTAGCCAATTGATCTTTTACAGGAGATTTCGGTGAAATCCAACCACTAACAGGATCAGTTGTTGTCTCTACATAATAGCCAGATACGTATCCTTTATAATATTCATCACTACCACTTTTAACGCCATCAGTCATTGTTGCCAACGGACGTACATTTGCCAAAGCGAACGTATCTAACGTAAAGGATGCACCTTTATAATTTTTCTGAATGTCAATCGTCAATTTATCAACCTGAACACGAGCAATCATACGCTTCAAAGAAATTGCCGTATAACTAGTAGTTGGAGCAGCAGCATCTTCATTTTGGGTATTCACAGACTGCGATGATTGACTAACCCAATTCTCCTTGTTTGGAACACCTTCTTCCTGAATCAAAGGAACAAGCCCCGTAAACTCTTCATTCCCACCTATCATTGGTAAATAAGATTCACCTGGAGTATAATTCTCGATAGTCTTTGTAAGAACCAAGTTTTTCAAATCCGCAGCAGATGAAGGATTTACCGTTTCCGCATTCGCAACCAAAACTAACTCGAACTTATCTTTAGTTGGTGTACTCAGGTCATTTTCCGGAGTTACTTTTACTGTAATATGCTTAATCTCCTTAATTGATTCTCCCTCATCTGCAGTAAAAGACTGCCTGGCAACAAGTCCACCATCTTTTTTAAAGACATAAGCAGTCAAAGTTTTAACAGTCGTCTCATTCGTTAGATTATCCGCATCTTCAAATGTACCAGCTACTGAAGCTTTTGTTTGTTGTAACGCTGTTGTTGCAACAAAAGAGATCTGTGCATCCACCGGATTCTTCGGTCCGCTGGTTCCTTCTTCATCTTTTGAACAGCTTGCCATCGTGCAAACTGCCAAACTTGCTAAAAAAATATTCCGTAGTTTCATCAGTTTATATTTTTAATCGTTTATACTTTTATTTATTTTACCCTCTATTTTATTCTACAACAACTTCCTGGTTTACAGGCCCCCAACCTACAATTTCCGTAGTAACTGTCAAGTCGCCAGTACTTGGTCTGGGAGGTGTCGGTGGTGTCGGATCTTCTTCTGTAATACCTGTGAAACTGTTCACGCCGAAAGTGATATTCAGACGGTAGATGTAGTTACGTTTCACGTATTTGTGAGCATCACCTCTTACAATTGTTCCGTTTTCATTGATAGTTGCAGCAAACTCCTTTGTTTCAGCCTGATAACCATTGGAAGCCAAAAGAGTAGCATTGATTACGACTTGAGTCGGGTTATTACTGTCGGTATTTTCCATTGTATATTGACGGAAAGGAACAGTAGTAGTGATCGGCAGGTTCTGTCCTACAGTTGCAGGCGAGCCATCAGCCTGATTTCCGTCAGCCATCACCGCACCCCAGTAAGCTGTACTGGCAAAATGGGAAGCAGTTTTCTGATTAGAAAGATAAATACTGTTAATACGAACTGTACGACCTCTCAAAGATGCTTTTGTTTCAAAATTAGTCACAGCACGAACTAATTCAACACGAGCAGCCAGACGAGTCAACTCCAACGGTTCATCAATATTGTTGATATTCGTTTGTGTCCCATATCCGATATAATTATCTCCATCCAACAGATCAGCATTGGCGGCAATCACTTGAGCACTCATAGCCAAATTATTTTGCGACTGATCGGACAACTGTGCCAAACGATCCTGAAATGCGGCATAGGTGGTAACTCCGCTAAATGCATTTTCCGGCACATTGGCAAGAATAGCGATCAAAGCATTGGTTGCCTTAGTCGGAACATTCAGGACAGTTGTTACATCATCACTGGAAGTTGACACACCCTCTGTCCAATATGGATCAACCAAAGTCTGCGAACCATCCGCCGAGAAAGAAAGAACTGTTATACTATTTATATCCGTCTCACCTTCCAAAGCATACTCATCTCCACCGGCTTTCAAGTCCGATCCGGGAACGGATGGCTTCAAAGTGATGTTTAGTTTGGCATCTTTCAGGTCCTTCACGTTCACTGGCTGGCTGTCTTTCGAACAACTCACCAAAGCGGCTAATGATAAACCGATTGCTATTATATTTCTTAGTTTCATATCTTTACTTCTTTAGAGATTAAAATTCGATTTCATCATCCACTACCCCCCAAGGAGTGACAGTCGAACGGATTGAAATATTACCATCTTCAGCAAACCTGATTACGAAATTCGCACGTCCACCGGCAGGCATAAAAAGATCTTCTCCATCCTCCGTCTTATAGATAGTCCTATCAACACTACCAGTCTTACTTTTGACCCTTACACCCAATTTCTCACCGGCAAACGCGGTCTGTTTTCCACCGTACTGTGCAATATCAACAGGACCTGTAGACAACCATTCAATAGATTGGGTATCATATTGTCCTTCCGGATTATAAGGAATAGAATCACCCACCTGATTACCTGCTGCATCGTAAGAATCTAATGTGTTATTAATATAGAAATCAAAATCTCCTGAGCTCTTTAATCCGTAGAAATTCAATGCGTTCTGCAAGCCTTCGGTCTTAACAGTGTAAGTGGAAGTCACCAAACGGATAACAACTTCACCGTCTCCCCCTACAATACCGCTTCCCAAAGAAGTCACATCTCTTGCCCCAAAAAACAAACTGTCAGGTGATTGTGCATATCCTTCATTATCACTCTTCAACTGAAGTGTCAGGTCGTCCATCGTTTTAGGTTGAGAAGTGATATTCTGCTTTCCACCTTCCAAGTTACCCCAAGCTACGATATACAGTTTCGTATTATCTGGATAGTTATCCAATTTAATCACCTCTTTTGCCAGAATAAAATCTTTATCCAACTTACGCGCTTCCTGAAAGTTCTTATTAGCATCGAAAATATACAAAGTTGCATCCGTAACATCACCTAATCTTGTGATATCGATAATTTCCCCATCCGATGCAACACCTTCAACCTTTAAAGTCAGCTTGCTACATTCAGCCAGATCATCCTTGATACAACTGGTCAGCAGCGCAGCAAGCAAACCGGCTACCAGTATAAGAGACTGCTTTATTATTGCTATATGTTTCATAATAATTTATTTTTATATCTTATTATTACCCTATTTCTTAATCTACCGATCCTTCGATTTCAATTACATCCCAGTCCACAACTTTAACCGTTGCACTTACATGGGCTTCCACTGGATCACCATATGGTATCGGAGAACCTACACCCACTGTGAGATCAATCAAATATTTATAGTTGGAACGAACCAAAGTCGTTGACTGATCTTTATCACCGCCAAAGTATTTATGATTTACCGGCACTCTATAAAAACGGGTCTCCGGTTTACGTTCATCATTATAATTATAAATAGCTTCCACTATTAATAATGTATAACAGCCTTCGCCACCGGTCGTGTTAGGATAGACAAAAAATGTCTTTGCCGTACCGGCCCATTCAGAACCTGGGGCAATCGGAGTCATCTCTTTTAAATCTTCTTTTGTAATTTCCTGGCAGAGATCAAGATTTAATACTGCCTTATATTTTTTATAAACGCCTAATTCATCCGCATGAGCACCAGCCCAATAAGAATTATCTTTAGCATCTATATCTTTTTCACCTGAAATAGAGGCATCACCTTTTACATTGGCTACAAATACTCTATTCACAATAATATTATCACAATCAATAGCATATTGTGTTGATACAGTTAAGCTATTCAAGTGTATTGCAGCAATAACACGCGTTAACTTCACTTCTTTGTCATAAATATTGTTATATCCTTCAGGTTCTTTTCCTTTCTCAAAACCTATACAATTCTTACCTTCAAGAAGCGTCAAGGTTTCAGGTAAAAGACACTTCATCGTCAAACCATCTTTATCATTTTCACCATCTAATGAAATCGGCAATGCTAAAACTCCATCAAGAGTCATTCTTTCAGCATTAGTAGAGGCACCAGCAGATGCTTGCAATTGCTTAATATTCTCATCAGACAAGTTTGCCAAAACCAGAACTTTTACTTTTCCAGCTTGAAGTGCCATTCCTGAGACTTGATAAGAATCTTGGTTTTTTGTAAAATCGCCTGAAAAAACAGCAACCAATTTATCTTCCTCTACCCCATTCTCAGTATAAGCACCTGCATTAAAAACAGCAACCGTTAATTTCTTCACAGCATAATCCCATGTAGTACGATCCTGCACTGGATCAGCCTTTGTTGCTTTTAAACCAGATCCACTCTTTGTTTGTGCGATCAGTTCTAATGTTGCATTCGGAACGCTGGGCGTAATCGTCTTTTCCCCAGGCACTTCGTCGTTCGAGCATGCAAACATGGCACAAACCATTAATGTTATAAGAAAACAACTTTTCAGTTTCATAGATATTATATTTATTTTGTTTTCATAATGTTTACTGATACAAAAATACTAATATTCACTGTATCAGAATATAGGTGCTTCTCTCTATATTAATAGACGAAACTATCAAAGAAGGATGTTGATAGTTTTACAAAGAAATGTGATAGACTTTTACTCTATACCCTAAAGCATATAAGCATTATACCCTATAGATTATTAATACAAATTATTAAATGAACAAAAGGTCCTCCCTTTTAGGAGGACCTTCTATTTTTATGAGTTTATATTATTCAACAACAACAGACTGTGTTTTCAATTCATAATCAGTAACTGTAGCATTAACTAACATTGAACCCTTTCCGTATGAACCAGGACCAGCAACTGTGATACTGATACGATACAGCTTATTGTTTGTTACAACTCCATTATCAGAAGTATCCATACCATCCTCTGCAACAACTACAGGATAAGTACTTGGCAAAGCTGTTGTTGATTGACCATCTTTTACATAAGAGAAAAGACCTTGTAAAGCAACTTGAACTTTTGTTTTAGACGGATTCGGCAGGATGTAGTAAGATGCAGCAGGGGTACTTACAGTAGCAGAAGCCGGAGTTTCGCCCCACGTAATAGTTTTTGCGCTAGCTGTTTCTTCTGAACTTTTACTTGTTATAGTATTACCTACAAATGGATCTTGGAAGAAATCTTTTCCCCCTACAGTATTGTGCCATACATTATCAGCAGCAAACCATCCCCAATAAGCAGGATCTCCAGCAACTGCAGTATTATTACTATTAACAGAAGTAGTCACACCATTAATAGAAATACCAGTCAATTTGAATGTTACTTCAGAAGCTCCAAATTTACCTGCATTAGCATCTAATGTAAGACCAACAATATCTACACGTGATACAACACGATCTAAAGCGATTGTGTATTCAGTACCAGTAGCAGCTAATACTTTTGCTTCAGAAGTTCCAACCATAGGCAGATCAGTAGCGATAAAACCAGCATCTGGAATTTTAACAACAGCAGTAGCACCATATGCAGTACCTGTTCCTTGCGGAGCAGCATCACCTAAATTAGCATAACCATAACAAACATACGTCTGATTTAATGGCAAGTTTTCTATTGTCATTTTTGAATAGCCATCTGAACTTTCTGTTTTAGAAATAAAATCAGTAGTTAGAGACTGTGATTTTACCCATGTATACACAGGGGCATCCTCAGTACCACTTACACTATAAACATTAACTGTAAAATCATTGATACTTAACTCATCAGGTATAGTCTGATTTGCTTTCGTCACTTTGCCACCATTCGTCAAAACAGTGATAGTAAAATCACCAG
>ERZ791875.1476-NODE-1476-length-15522-cov-8.357277_pt1 | contig 15522 bp, 8 predicted proteins | sample MGYA00510278_ERZ791875 | MGnify/ENA primary metagenome ERZ791875 (study PRJEB30046, sample SAMN00792078) | human gut metagenome | study: EMG produced TPA metagenomics assembly of the A metagenome-wide association study of gut microbiota in type 2...
AAGCAAAAAGCCTGCTAGAAAGCAGGCTTTTTTGAATTTGGCTCCTCTGACTGGGATCGCCTTTGCCAGTAACTGGCTAATAAGTAAGCTAAACCTGAATTCCCTGTTTGTCAAGACCTCCAGAATGACCACCTTTTTACTACTGACTTTTCCTTCCGTCATGCAAGCCAAGTACAATGAACCAGCATATCATCTATACCATATTTGCCCGCATATCCAGACGTAGCTTAGCGGTGAGATATGAACCAATTCGAAGCAAATCAATCAGCAGCAGACATGAATTTTTAACCATATAAAAATATGGGATTAAGTTTCTGACGTTTGCATAATGTCAGGTAAAATACGCACTTAACTACCATAACGGTTGCGATTGGGCGTAGCATAATAAGTGCCCGTACCACCTTTCGAATACAAGCCGTCTCAGCGAGTATTTCACATAGCCCTTTAACGCTGTGTTTGGTGCGTTAATACGTCCATACCCGATTTTCAAAATGCAGTTGTGCCAGAAGGAATTGAAGACATGCAATCCGAACTAAATCACAACATTCGACATCTTCCATTACCACAAAGTGTCAGAGAAGCCATTACCGCAGCAAGAAAACAGGCCGGTACGTTTTACGCTTTTACCGAAGCAGATACACCACTACTGATTCAATCCCAGGATGGTACGGCGAGCGGTAAAAGCTATAACGTTTTCGCTCAATACATCGAAAGCGTAATCCAGCAATCAACCCTGGCAATAGTCATCGCAATCTGGTGTTTATCACACCCTTGAAATCACAAATTGACATCCCGGAACAACTCATCGCTCGCGCCCGAGATAAGAAGATTGAATTGTTACCTTATCTTTCGCAAGGGGATATCGCAGATCTTGGTTTTACGTCATGGGTCAAATCTCCTGAAGGGAAAACACCCACAAACCGGGAACGTTATCGTCGCTGGATCAAGCAAGCCAACGAATTGATGTCGGGTGAAATTCAGCTTATTTTTCAACGCCTGAAAGCTGAAGTTGATGCGCGTAATAGTTTGGAAGTACGTCTGGAAACAGAGATTAAAGTAGGGGCAACGTTTGAACAAAAACGTCTGGAGGATGAGTTACGTCTCAATAGTTTTCATTTAGCAGGTCGCTTACAGGAAGCGACTGTGGCGATGCTTAATGCCTTGAATCAGGATCTGGCGGTTTTACTTGATGGGGAAGCGACTAATCCTCGATATGCACTGGCTACGGAAATGGTTAAACATCTTTTCCCATTTCAGATTGCACTGTATCGCCGATGTATCCTGCTGGCTACAACGAAAAAGTTCGATGGCAGTGTGCTGTTACTGAAACGCGATAAAGAAGGCGACTATCACCGGAGTTCACAACAACTGGACCACGTTCTGGGCCAGAAAAAAGGCCTCAAAGTGAATCCGTTAGGCGAGATTGCTAACCAGACTAATCCACAGCGAATTGAGAGCTTAAAAGAGCAATATTGGATAACCGACGAAGACTCACCTTTTGCACAACGTGATATTCGTTTCACATTAGTTCTGGACGAAGAGCACGAAGCCTACCGTATCTTCCAGCAGAATGTTTGCCAGACATTAATGAACGACGATCAGCAACTTCCTTCGTTACTGGCAATTTTACATCGTGTACTGGAATATGTGGATGAATGTTCTTCAGATGAAAGAGCACCAGGGTATACCCCTCTGAAAAATTATGTCGATGAGATCAACAAAGCTTTATTACAATGTGATTTACGACCTGATTTCGATCTTAAGAAGCTGACCAGACTCTTTAGAAATAGTTTGCTTGATATCGTCGTCGATAGTCGTAATGCTGAGCAGGTTATCGCGTTAATTGGTAATATTTTCAGTTATCAGATTCAGCGATTTTACCGTGAGTCAGACCTTCGTCGTATTCATTTACGTAGTCACGGGCGTCATTCATACACTGAAGTCTATGTTTCTGAAGATGACAAAAAAGTTCCAGATGAATTTAACTTATATGAACTGTATCAGACACTGACTGCTCTATTATTAGCCTCTGCCCGGTTGGAAACACCCAAACATGTCTGCGATTTGCTGGCACAGCAGGAGATGGCAAATCAGAATAACCCATTATCAGTTTTCATTCGTAAAGCCCAAAGTATTAAAGGAGATATAGTTCATTTATCTTCCAGTGAGCCTCAGAAAGAACAGTTGATAGATGATTTTTTTACCTATTTTCAACCCAAGACATTGTTTTCCCTTTCGCCACGTGAACAGGTAAGAATTGAGGCTGAACAACTGAGGGGTTGGGTATTACTCAAATTTCGGATGGAGTTAATTAAGGAGTTACCTGAAATAGCATTATTACGTGTGCTTTATAATACGCGTAATACTATTATTTTGCTGTCTGCTACAGCAGGATTTCCTACAACGTATAATGGGCAATACAGCCGCCCGTTTCTGGATAAATACGCTCGTGAGTTGAACTATCGCATCAGGCAGCGGGATGTTGATTCTGCCTCGCCCTTGTCGACGATCCGTGACAACAGAAACCTTCATCGACCTGTAGCGTTGGAGGTATTTGACGATCAGGTACTAGAGTTTTTACCACAAAACGAGGAGTCTGAGTTCAGGAATGCATATCGTTTCTGGCTCAAAATGCTCGAACCATACTCTAAAGCAGTTCAGTTTAATCGCTATCATAAACGAGAGTTTCATCGCCAGTTACAATGTATGTTACTTGCTGCTTATACTGGTCGGCACATTTTATGTATCGGGATCAGTAGCCGTTTTTTTGCGATTATCGGGAATTTTCTTCGTGCCAATAAGTTAAGTGCAAATCCCTATCGTGGGGTTACCATTCTTGACAATGAAACACGTCGGGGGAATGATTTATCTCGAGTATTTGAAATCACCCCTTTTGCTGAGCGGCATAGATTGCGTGTCGTCATGTTTGATTCAAAACTCAACCGGGAAGATCCGGTAAGAGACTATCTGCAAATCGATCACCAAAATTTAGCAATATGCATGGTTTCCCATTTCCAGGGGGCCGGGACAGGGCTTAATTATTATGTCACTTATCCGGCACCGTCAGAACCTGTAGAAGCAGATTTAGAACAAATCGACTTTGATGAATTAGCAATGGTCTGCGGTAGCTACTGGAGTCAGATTAATGCAACTCCATCGCGAAACACGCTGGAAAATTATATTACCTTACTCAAGCATTATGCTCATGGAAGTGTACCTCGTCAGGTTGGTGATTTCGATACGGATCTAGTTGATTCTGATGCGGCCCAATTGCTGAATACTGAACATACCGTCGAGCTTCATAAAATTGCTATGCAAACTATTGGCCGTACAGAACGGCGTGATGCCCAAATGAATGGGATTATTCGTTTACCTTCTGGTGTTCATCATAATGCATTGTGTGTTTTTCGAGATTTGGATCGTCATCCAAATGCACAATCGTTACTTGCTTCCCTGAGTCTGCATAACCATCTATGGTTCAAACGCTCAAAAGAGGATTTATTAAAAGCCAGCTTTTCTTCCGATAGTCAACGTAGCGAATTTGAAAATAAAGTTGCTAAAGCAATAGATATGTATAGCGACTTTGAAGCTGAACTGAAAAATAAAATTTTGCCACTGGCAAGACAAGGTGATCGAGATGCAATTGAGTTAAATGAAGCATTACGTCACCGGGACAGTTTTACCGATCCTCAGTCATATATAAAACGTCTTAAACGCAACGCGATTATTAAGAAAAATGCTTACCTTAGCGACTGTGTAAGCCATTTTTATCTGGAGCGTACTGCCGATTGGGAAAATGTAATACTGGCTAAAACCTTAGATGGTTATGGATTAACAGATATTTCAGCTGGAGCAAATCCATACAAACCGGAATATTGTTTACCCCAATATCATGAAGCCATAGCTGAAGAGTCATCCGGAACTGAACAGCGTATTTTTGCGAAGATTCTGGGATTAGATGCCACGCCTTTACAACAATACATCCCCATTCCTTCATTGTTGCCACTTTTGATTGGCAATATTGGTGAATGGCAATTACACCTGATTCTTCAGGAAATGAATATTACGCTGATCCCACCACAAGAGCTATCGTACTATCTGGATAGCTCTTGTTATGAGTTGTTTGATGTGTATTGCATTAACAAGAACCGGATTGTTGCAATCGATGTAAAAAACTGGCGAATGCAAGGAAATAACCGACAATTAGCGAAAAAAATGCATAATAACTCATTGGGGAAAGTCAGTGAGTTGCAGAAAATCATTACAGCAAAAACACAGTTTGATGGTGTTGACGTTGTTTATCTTAATACTCGATATGCTTTAAACAGCCTCAACATTCGTGCCGAACATTCTAACCATAAGGGCGTCTGTTATTATAACCTTTTTAAAAATATTTCATCTTATGAAAAAGATAATGGCAAAAATCCTTATGATGCAAAAATAAAATCAGAATTAAGAGTAAATCAATACTTACTTAATCTTTTAGGAGCGAATTATGACTGATGTAACTGAAAGTCAACAGCATAACGAAACGGATGTTGTGATGGCTGCCGAATGGGGGCTTCAGCCTCCAGATTATGCACCTAAAGCACGAACACAGCTCTTTGATATCCATGATACTGCAGATGTAATGTTGGAAAAACTTTTACAATTACCCTCGACAAATGGTTGGGGAATTGATGCTATCTGTATCACCAAGGTAAAAGAATACTCCATGAAATGGGATGATTTTTTTATTGAATTGCACAGAGAAATTCAAAATATATTATCGTTAAAATTGGGAGCGAAGAATAACAGGGAGTTCCAGTATCAAACGTTAAGAAAAGGAAACAGCTATCTTGTGATGTTTCTGTCACCTGATGCTCGCCCGTATCATCAATGGGTTAATGAACTCAAAATAAAAGGCTTTGATCAATATAAAATTGCTCAAACTGTGCTCGGACTGCGTCTGAAACTACATTTTTTAGATAATGCCGGGAAGTATTTTGAGGTGAGTCATGGGGCCTATAATAGCGAAATTTTTCTGGGTGCCGTCGTACAAAAAGAAGAGCCAGACAAAAGAGGAAACTATTACGTCGATGCATTGCAAAGTGATCTCTTTTACAGCCCGGATTATGGCGACCTCACTTTTACCCTGAAAGGGATCTGCTTCAGAGCTAAAGCGGAAGAGCTTGGTGTACTCAGCGATTATGGTCGGATTCTGATTAAGGGCAAAAAATCATTGCAGTTGCTTGAGAAAGTAGATGGTAGAAAATACCGGAAAATGCCCTATATGCGTTTTGCCAGTAAAGCTTATTCTGAGTGCAAAAATCATGCAGAAAATCTGGTTCAGAACGTGCTTGGTGATATACTGTCTCAGGCTGACATCGCTTTTTCACCACGTGTTTTTTGTGCAACCCACAGTCAGTTAGACTTTTTAACGACCAATATCAAAACACTTCAGCGCCCGTTAGTTATTATAGACAATCTTGATAATGGCGAAGAACCAGAAGCGCACCAACGATTTATTCACTATCTGAAAAAAGAATTAGATGCAGTAGATATAATTTCACCTCGGGAACTTATTGATCTTGATAAAGATGTTAACTATCTGGTACTGAATCAGTCTAAAAAAATAAATGGGTCCAGCATTTCCCTTGGTGAAGATACCTTTTTAAACTCTACCTGGCAGGCACTGAATGAGGCAAAAGCGGGTAAAAAAGGTCTGTTAGATTATTATTCAAGGCTAAAAGTAGATTTTATCCTTGATTTTGAAAAAAATCATCAGCGAGTTTTTCAGGGATGTAATATTGAAGCCATAGAGCAGAATAAAAAATATCCTGTTACCCTGGTGGTTAAAAAAGTTCTTAATCCTGTGTCTGTCGCTAAGTTGGAAATGATTCGCAGCGAACTCTGGCTAAAAGAAGCTGTGCTGGTGAGAAAGAAACTTACCGGTTTTAGCATTAACGATGGTGAGTATATTCTTGTCTCAATTCGGTGTTCCTCTTCCGGAAACAGAAGAGGGAATGATTTTTATGGCGTTGCTACGCCGGTAGTATTCAGCCATGGCGTAATGAACATCGCAGAGCCGAAAATGTATACCGATGAGAACGATTTCCGTAATAATGTTCCAGGGATGAATATCAACTGTATTGATAAATTGCGTGATGATAATTTCTATCTTGTTGATACAATAAATCAGGTTGTGATTAAGCGATACAATACTGTTCGTATTCCGAGATTATTAGGTTCTGCAGAGCGTTGTTCTCTTCAGGTAGCAGAAGATAATCATGATAAAATTAATAAATTTGGTGCAGCGGATAAAACATGTTTGCCTTACTATTTAACGCCAAAACCTAAAAGTCATGCTGTCAGCCAGTATCAACAACTCTTTATTGAAAAACGAGGTAATGAAGCATTACTTTTTTGTACTAAAAGTAACCAGCCCAACCAGATTATGGACAGAGCAACCTTAGTTTATAATCTGGTGGCGACAACATTTGACGGTAAAGAGGCTGATGTGATGGCGCAACCAGCAACTGAATTATTGTTGCGAACTTTAACTTACGATACCACACGCTATAATGAAGTCAGTCAGACATCTCTTCTGGAAAAAATATCGCGTCTGATGCTGCATAACTAATTTTATCAGCGTTTAACGTGGGTTATTTTTGATCAGGACATGTGCTATGGCCTGATTATTTCTGTGCACAAAAAAATCATTTCCCATGAGTAAATGATATGATTCTCCCGTTTACCTTATCTATTTTTATTACAAAAACACCTCCCGTTGCATTAGGGTCTATGTTTCCACTTACCTGCCAAAAGTTACCTTTATCGCTAATATGATAAGGTTTCTCTCGCATGGCATTATCTTTGCCATAGCGGTCCTCTACATATATTTCTGCTAATTTACCTACTAATTCCTTATTTCCAACGAAATAATTACTCTTACTGTCTGAGTTTTCAAGGGAACATTCCGCCGATTCACCATGAGAAAAACTTGGTAACAATGGAAGTATTGATAACATTAATATAATCATAACTTTCATCAATATATTTCTCCATTTGCATGTACTCTACACTGACTTGGTAAACCAGATTTATTCATTGGCTGATCACCATTTGGTTCTACTTTCTGGAATGAACCTTTAGGTGTACCAAGGTAACTCGAAATAGCTTTATTTTTAGATAATTCCTTGTCAGCCGGAGAAAAAACTTCATCTCCATACACTCCATTACTATCTGAACCGTGTGTATGGTACATAGCAACTGTTTCTGTTCCATTAGGACATGGACTTTCAAAAGGATAAGATGTATTCACATTTCCCTGTTTAGGTGGCGTATAGAAATATTTATTATTTTTATCCTTACACACTAAGCCTGCATGTTCAACACCTTGGCATATTGAATGTCCATTTGTTTTTTTTAATGCTTCGAATGCCGCATCATCGGTGCTATCGAATTTATCCGGGCCAATGAAAACAGAAAACAGTCGGCAAATTCCTTCATGACACGCACCAGATTTTGCATCATCCCATGCTGATAACCCCAAAGGATCCACTTTATGAACCGGATTGAGAGGATATTGGTATAAATTCCACCCGCCACTCAGCCCGATTGGATCCTGGGTGATATACCTGCCCTGCAGCGGATCGTAGTACCGGTTACGGTTATAGCACAGCCCCGATTCATCATCGTACTGCTGCCCTGGCAGACGGTACGGCTGGTACAGGTGATGCGGGTTCTCCTCATTCAACAGGTTTCCCCACTCATCATACTCCGCGCTCCACATCGTATTGCCGTCTTCGCTGATGAGCGCCAGCGGCAGTCCCCGGTGGTCGCAGTGATAAAGGTGAACTTTTCGCTCAGGTAAATAAACCGGCTCTATCTGTGCCGCCAGCCGCTCCACCGTCAGCCCGCACTGCGCAAGCCACTGGCGGCTTTCACTGCTCACGCAGTTTGCCCGGATTTCCCCCTCCAGCCTGTCCAGCAGCCCCACCAGTTCAGCCGGAAATACCACGCCGTGCCCGTCCTCGCTCCCTTCCTGCTGTATCTTCTCCGCCAGGCTGCGGCACTGCGCTTTCTCCCGTTCACCGTTGTCTGTTTCGATGCGGATGAGCGGCGCGAAGCTCCCCGGCTGGTATACCGTCTGGATACGCGTGGTGTCGGTCTGTACCGTCGTCAGCCGGTCGCCGTCCCACCCGTACCACGTCACCTCCGGTTTACGCGACAGCGACATCCACCCCGTCAGGTCACGCTCCCGCCGCCATACCCGTTTCGCCATTCGCCGTCCCAGCGGGTCGTAGAGGTAGCGGCTCTCGACCAGTGGCTCGCCATGCTGTATCCGCGTGTGGAACACCAGACGGTGCTGGCTGTCGTAGTGGTAGTGGTGGGTCCGCTCGTCGTCCGTCCGTATCACACCCGTCGGGATGCGGTCCGTCTTCTCCGTCAGCCTGCCGTATTCATCGTAACGGTACAGGTAATGCGCGTCTTCGGTGATTCGGTTATCCGGCCACGCCGTGAGTGTACTGTCCGGGTGCAGCTCCGGGTCCGGCAGGCGGTTTCCCGCCGGGTCGGAGGCATACGGGATGCGGATATCCAGGTCCGGTGCGAGGGTGCGCACACTCTCCAGCCTGCCCGTGGCACTGTAGCCGTATTCCCGCGTCTGCCGCGGGCCGCTGATGCGCACCAGGTCGCCATTGTCATTCCAGCCATAGTCACGGTCATACACCAGGCTGTTCAGGTGCTGACTCTGTAACCGGCCTGCGTGAGTGTATGTGCTGGTCAGTTCATATGCATTATTGCCGAAGCTGCGCACCGTTTCCCGGTGCAGTCTGTCCCGTGTGTACTCCACCAGCGGCGTGTCGCCCAGTTTCATTCCCGCCAGGTAACCGCTGCCATACGTTAGCCACTCCACCGGTGGCAGGCTGTCTGCCTGAAAGCGGTTTGCCAGCCCCTGCTCGTTGTAAGTGTGTTTCGTCTCATGCTGCCAGAGCAGTTCCCCCGTCTCCGGGTGATGTACCGTCTGGCGCTCGCCTGTGAGACGTCCCTTACGGTTATAACCGTAATGCACCGCCACCCGGTGGCCTTCGCTGAGATGGCTGATTTCTGTCAGCCAGCCGTGGTCGTTATACCGCCACTGCTCTGCCGGTTCGCCGTTCACCGTGCGGTGTGTGATACGGTCCGATGCATCGTAGTGCCAGAGGGTGATAAGCCCCTCATCCTCGCTCTGCGTGAGTTTCCCGGTCAGGTCATAACGGTAACGCTGCGTCCGCCCGTCAAAGCCGCGCTGCTGTATCAGGCGGTCAAGCACATCCCAGTTAAATTCTGTATGGCTACCGTTCTCGTTGGTCAGGCTGATGACACGTCCCGCAGCATCGTATTCCATGCTGCGCGTCAGACCACCCTGTGTGGTGCTGACGGCCTTTCCCCACGCATCGTACAGTGTCTCACTCCGGTTGCCGTCCGGGGTGATGACGGCGGTCAGGTCGCCTGCGGCGTTGTATTCATACTGCGTTTCACGGCCCTGCGTGTCCTTCCAACTGACCAGCTGGCCGCGCGGATTATAGGTATTGTACGTGCTGATGCCTTCCTCACGGTGTACCGCCATCATCTGACCAAAGCGGTCGTATTCGTAATGCGTTTCATATCCTGAGCAGTCGGTGAAGGTCTGTAACTGCCCGTAGCGGCTCCACGTCATCTGCTTGCGGCTACCCGTCGCATCTTCAGTTGCAGAGGGTAATTCACTGTGCGGATTATCATAACTGTAGCGGGTGACATCGCCGTTGCGGGCGGTTTCCTGCGTGAGACGCCCGTACTCATCATATTTCCGGCGCATTTCCAGTCCGTCAGGCCCGGTAGCTGAGGTTAACTGGTTTTGATTGTTATAGTAAAATTCCGATTTCCTGCCGTCCGGCGTGGTGATGCACGTGACGAGTCCCGTCACCACATTCGGACTGTATTCTGTTGTCCGGCCTGCTGCATCCGTCTGTGACTGGAGTCGCCCCATATAGTCAAATTTACTTCGGGTGATGCTGCCATCCGCGAGTTCCGTTTTCACCACACGTTTCAGCCCGGCTTCACCTTCCGTGTGCAGCACCTCGCGCCGGTTCAGGCTGTCGGTGATGGTGATGCGGTTTTTCTCATACTGATAGGTGTAGCTTAAGCCTGCCGGATTAAACTGCTCCGTCACGCGCCCGGTGTCGTCATAGCGGTAACGCATCTCCGGCCTGCCTGCGTAACGGTGCGCCACCATCCGGCCCCGGTATTTATCATCGTAAGTAAAGTGGCGCATCTGCGTACCGCTGCGGTCATACACCGCCGCCAGCTCACCGCGTGGCGTCCAGTCGTAGCGCACCAGTGGCGCGGCAGGTAAATTCTCCGGGTATTCAGGGTCGTGCGTGAGCCACACCGCTGACAGGCGGATACCGTTATCCCGGCCATACTCCGTATAGTCCGGCAGTGAATCCGGGATATCCGGTCCTTTCGCTCCTGCGGCGATGACCTGCTGCCGGGCGTTTTCTGCCCGTTGTGCCTGCGTGGTCAGCACCAGACGGAACTGACGGCCGGCGCCATCGGTCACGCCGGTGATTTCCCCGGTAAATTCGCCTGCGGCCTCACGCCGGAAGGTCAGTGTGCGCCCGAAGCGGTCCACCAGGCCGGTCAGTACCCGGTACGGCGGCAGCGGAGCAGGCAGCATCTCATCCACACCCGGTACCCGCTCACTCCAGCCGAGTATCCACCACGGCCCCTGCGGACTGTTCGTCGCCAGATAAATATGCGGACTCAGGCGGAGTTCTTCCGGCAGAGCCTGCCAGAGTGGGGCAAGACGGTGACTTTCATTCAGTTTCGCCACGCCGCCGCGCACCAGCCAGAATAATTCGCTGCGGCTGAAGCCATCCTCACCGGGAAACAGGTGCTCAAAATGAATGCTTCTGCCACCGTTATCATTGAGTATCAGTTCGTTATCGCGTAACTGTAAGTGGATATCAGAGGGCGCTTTCCAGCCGGGACCGAAGATACCGACGGGCGCAGGGGTTTTCGTCCGGTAGCTGCTGTAGGTGCGGGAAAGAATGAACGGTAACGGGCCGGGTAGCGCGAAATCGGTTTCGCCGGGCAGCACCTTTGCACCGAGCAGCGGATTCACCGGGTTGCCGGAAGTGACTCCGCCGGGACATACTGAACAGGCCACGCCGGTTGGCGCGCCAATTCTCACGCCTGCCGACCCCTGGACTATCGGGCCGCCGTACTGGGTCATGTCTCCCTGACGTGCCGCTGGTTTTCCGCTCATCGCTGATATCCTTTTTATGGTTCATCTGGCCTGATGCTGGCGGCACCGGACAAAATGATAAATAACGTTACTGTATGAAACGAAATACGCTTTTTTACATTTATTTTTTTGACTGATATCAACGGGAAGAATTAATTGACAGGATTTTTATTGAAAAACGTTTGTATATTATTCAATGTATATTTCATATAAATATATTTAGTCTTAATATTTATGGTGTGATTGAGTTTACCTGCTTTCTCCAAACCTCTTGCCGCAAATTACCGATCATTGTATTGTTGCGCCGCGTCTGCAAAATCAGGCGTCGGGATTGGCATCCTGTAATACTTCACTGACAACACAATATTTTGTGTTGCGTATGGTCACATCTCAATGGTGGGATCGGGCGGGGGCGTCGTAAGACGCGCCGGTGTCAGTGAGGCCGGTAATGCCAACTCCGTCCGGTTTCACCACCCGTGAAATTGGCATTTCCGGTGGTGGAGATCATCATCACTCACTGGAGGCTGCCCCTATGGCAACTACCCTCACTTCTGAATGCAATTTACTCGTCATTCCCTTCAATTCCCTTCAGCGCCGCTACCAACTTCACCACTCTGGCGGATTACTGCGAGCATTTCGCTGAAACGATCATCGAGTGCCACGATCTGGCGCTGAAAATGGCGCCCTGCGGCAGGCTTAGTACCTGTCTTGCACTGCTGCGGCCCACGCTGGGCGAACCGATCCCGCCGCACCTGATCGACCGCTTTACTGTGGATGTTCTTCCTGATGTTTTACCGGAATTTACCCCTGATGCAGACCTGCTCTGTGATTACTGCCTGGCGCTGGCGCAGGTACTGCTGGGACGGTCACTGTTGCCGGAAACCGAAACGACGCTGACCGGGTTACTGTGCGATCTGGTCTGGTATTTTGCCGATGGTCTGAAAGCTCCGCGCTGGATTCGTACCACTGACGGCGTGCAGCCCTGTCAGTAGAGGCAGGGATGATGCAACCATACCGGAGGACCGATGTGAAAGTGTTAGTCCTGATAACTGAACCGGCAGGAACACTGTTACAGTAAAACCAGACTCTCCCGGCGCTCTGCCTGTTTTTGCTGGCAGCGCGCCGGGAGAAGACAAGCGAAGCGCGGCAGTTTTTCCGTCACCAGGTAAGCAAACATACTTTCAAACCCGGAAAGAGTTTTTCCTTCCTGCACCAGAAATAATGGCGCAGTCTCCCGCCTGCAACAAACTGCCTCCGGGCAGTCCCTTTGTCGCTTCGCGTCTGAAAGAAGCGCCTGGCATTGCCAGCATGACATCCTTTACCGGCGTTGATCTCTGAAAACGCCGGGGATGCAAAAATACCGGCATCTGAGACTGACGTACATATACACCATCACTGCACCAGATACCCGGCTTTACGGGCTGGCACTCTGGCTTTGCCGGGTTTTATCTTCTGCTGACAACCAGCGCCTTACATTGACGGGCTGCGGCCTGCAAAGACAGCAGGCTTTGCTGCCGCGTGACCGTCACCCTGCACCAGAAACGCAACGTTTACCCTCTGCACCAGACGAGGCGTCACTCTGGTCGCGCCAGCGACAGGGCAAAGTGACGCTGCACAACATACCGCCGCAAGCCGCGCCAGTCCCGGCCTGCGCCATATTTCCGCCGTCTGACATGCCCTTTGGGGCCGCTGTCAGCTCAGAGTAAAGGAGAAAAAGATCGATACCGAGGGGGGGCACGATGCTCCGGAGACACCCCTGCTTCGTCAGGCAGTCTGTACCGCGTACAGCCTGAAACTCCCTAAACCTCAACAACCAGCCACTCCGGCGTGAAGGTATTGTTCTGGCGCAGCCAAAAAGCACACGCCGGAGACTGTTTGTTTATGTTGCAGGGGGATTCATGAGTAAATTAAGCAGTGAAATGAAGGCGCTGGCGAAGAAAGCGGGCGACAGCTTCAAAACGGTGAATGACCGTATCCATATTACAAAACGGTTCAGTGAACATTTACGGGCGCTGAATATCCAGATCCAGAGGGTGGAGCAGATCAGGGTTCGCCATATCGAATGCTACATTGAGGAACGGCTGGAGCAGGATATTGGTTTACGAACGCTGCAAAACGACATGGCGGCACTGCAGGCCGTGCTGAGACAGGCTGGACGCAGGCAGGTGGTGGAGCATCCACGCCTAACCAATAAGGCGCTGGGAGTGTCGGGCGCTTCACGCAACGGTACGCGCCGCGCCATTACGCCGGAACATTACCAGCAGGTTATGGAGAAAGCCCGCGCTGAGGATGCGGGGCTGGCTGCGGCGCTGGAGATCGCGCGACTGATGGGGTTACGCTCGCAGGAAGCGGTACAGAGTTCACTGTCGCTGAAAACGTGGCTGAAAGCCATTGAGCGCGGGGAAAACCGGCTGAAAGTGGTGTTTGGCACCAAAGGTGGGCGTCCCCGCCATACGACAGTTCTGGATACTGGCGCAGTCAGGAAGGCTCTGGAAAAGGCCTTACTGGTCGCGGATCGACACAATGGCAGGCTGATCGACAAGCCTGATCTCAAAATGGCGCTGGAGAGCTGGCACAAACAGGTCATTAAGGTGGGGCTGAAGGGGGAATTTTCCCCTCACTCCCTGCGCTATGCCTGGGCGCAGGATGCGATCCGCCATTATCTGGCGCAGGGATTCAGCGAAAAGGAATCCCTGGCGCTGACGGCGACGGATCTGGGTCATGGCGACGGGCGCGGGCGTTGGGTGAAACAGGTGTATGGCTACCGCTGGAAGAGGGAATGACTGAATTCATGAATGGCTCAAAATAGTACGTTAATGTGTAATGACAGCGATCAGTCTGGCGCAGGGACCGGATGAAATAAAACGACAGGATACCTGTCGTTGCTGTATGACAACATAATGAGAATATTGTTACTTCATGGTAAATAAATATCAATAACTCAGAATTTCCTGCTTCATCAGCGCAGGATTACTGGGATATTATGGTGATTACCCCTGTAATCACTCGAAATTTCCCCGATTAATAAGAGATGTTTTAATCGTTTTTACCGATGTTACGGGACTGGGAAAATTTTAAAATGTTAATTCACCAAATATCACATTAATTCTGGCGCAGGATTATATCTGAACAATTCTCTCTGTGGTTTCCTGCATCCTGTGACATATATTGTATGATCACAGAATGTCTCATAATTTTATAAAAATGCTGCGACGATTTTTGATATCATTAGCTGCTGCATATAAATTAATAATCTTCGGTGCTTCATGTTATTTTTTTGCACTCTGTGACCGTTATTTTGTGGTGAAGATACAATCTGGTGCAGACAGTCATGGTGTATTTCCGAATGAACTGGTTACGCCAGAAAGGGAAAGGGTTATAAAGGTTAAGGGAGCGATAAGGGTAACAGCGCCTGACCGGAAAGGGCCGAAAACCAAGGGCAAGAAACTGGCGCAGTCCTGAATGGATAGAGCGGCGGGACGCTGGCGCAGATAGCAAATTATCCGGGACGGGGGCAGATTATTTTGTCTTTATATAGCTGGTGCAGTGATGATATGTATCAGGAAGGAATATACGGTATTATAAGGCGCAATTTTGGGGATGTATTAATTGGTGATTCCGTGGAAACATCGATTATTGATAGCTTTTCAGCTTCCGTGATTAACATGTTAATCACGGAAGGTGGCTGTCTATTGAAAACAGATGAATTGATAGGTTTTCACCTGAGTTATTGGAAACCAAATAATTTCAGACTTATATCTATCTGGTATCTGATGTAGTTCTTACAGGCTTCAGAGTATAGGGTCAGGAGATATTCTGGAGTATTAATTGGCATTTCCGTGAAAATATCACGTATTGATAGCTTTTCATCTTCTGTGATTTGCGGGCAAATCACAGAAGGTAGTTATCTATCAATAATATATTTATTAATAGGCAATCGCCTGAAAATACTCTACTTGAATAATTTCTGGTACTTACCTATTAATAAGTAGTTCATTGATTGGTTTTCACCCAAAATTATTTGGGGCCAAATATTTATAGATGTTTTCCGATTGATAATAACAAAAAAACGGCAATATCTATCAACAAAAAAAGCAGATCCCGGTCAATCAGGATCTGCTTTTCCAGTTTTAATGATTTACGCTATTTCTGATTCAGGCTGCCTTATGCTGCCGGGCATAAATGTACGGCGCAACATACCCCTCGCGGCACACATCCAGATAATCCGACCACCACTGCATCATGGCCTTTCTGGCCTCCAGATGCTCTGC